>Ga0256406_1000035_pt1 | contig 222583 bp, 191 predicted proteins | sample RumenRJG_03DNA_FD_185986 | JGI IMG/M metagenome (GOLD analysis project Ga0256406, IMG submission 185986) | Bovine rumen microbial communities from Lethbridge, Alberta, Canada - RJG_03 | ecosystem: Host-associated > Mammals > Digestive system > Stomach > Rumen | place: Canada: Alberta... | reverse complement strand
TTTTATAAGATTGCATCTTTTGGTTACAAAGTTAGTAATTAATTGTATATCAACCAAATAAAACAAGTCATGAAATCTTATAAAATTTCATAAAAACGTATTTTAACAGACTCATAATCTGGAGGTCATAGGTTCAAGCCCTATCTGGTCCACTACTGATAATCAAGGAGTTGCAGCTCTGCAACTCCTTTTTTAGTCTTTAAGCGTGAACTATTGGCGAACTTTCTGAAGAAAAAAATTAAAGTCCTAAATACCTTTGAATTACAAAGGATTGCAAGAAATCAAAAAGCGTACGTGATTTCCAAATTTCCGACAAGTTTCCTTTTCAAAAATTAACAGTCTTTGCCGCATTGTAACCACATTGTCATGCAGCTGATGTCTTGTCGCCATTAATAAGAAGTAGCATACAATTGGGGAACGTTAGCTATGACATTGCAAAACTTAAGCAACGATAATTCGTTATCACAAAGATACCCACCGCAGGGGCGGGACCTGTTGCGCCAGGACCATCTTAAAGACCGACAATTAAAGCAAGTCGTTCGCCTTTGCAAGGCGACCGGGCGCCCACGAGGGACGCCCCTGCAGTGGATGGCAGAGTAGTTAGGATGTTTGCGAATATTCATTAAAAGAATTATTAATGTATATATAAGTGCACTTCGTGCTGTAGCGCATCTGCGAAGCGCTGAGCCGTGAGCTGCTAATTGCCTGACACCAGGCTGCGGTCGTTGCACTCCCTTGCCTGGTGTTTTCGAAAGTTAAACCTCTCTTCGAGGTTTTGTCGATGTATTCACTCCTAATGTCGGAAGTCAAGAAACTATCTAAGCATCGCTCAAGGAGTGGAGGGTTGGCTAATCTGTTAATGTTTATTATAAAAAGAAAGGGGATTGGAAGTTCGTGCAACAAAATGCTTATCTTTGCTCCGACGAGCCGAAGGCGACCCGACGCGAGTATGGAATAAAACCGGAATACCACTTTATGACAAACAATAACTTCGTGATAGAATGGCTGGAGCGAGGCCTTCTATCGCTCTATACCCACACCAAGGATATAATAAGAAAGCAGCAAAAGAAGAAGTTCATACGCGACTTTCACCTTCAAGGCGACAAGATTGACATCCGTCCGCCATTCCTTTCAATTCTCGGAAAGGAATATATCTCTATTGGAAAGGACTTCGTCACCCTGCCCTACTTAAGGATTGAGTGCATGGCAAACTACAAAGGCGAAGCGTTCCATCCAAGCCTCATCATTGGCGACAACGTCACCCTGAATGCCTATTGCCACATTGCCTGCACAAACAAGATACAGATAGGCAACAACGTACTCGTGGGCAGCAACGTACTCATTACCGACCACTCGCATGGAGCCTTAGAGGAGACGGACGTTCCGTTTGCCGAGCGTAAGCTGCAATCGAAAGGTCCGGTCGTAATAGAAGACAATGTGTGGATTGGCGAGCACGCTTGCATAATGCCGGGCGTAACAATCGGCACCGGCTCCATTGTCGGAGCCAACGCTGTTGTCACGAAGGACGTACCGCCATACTCGATTGTCGGCGGCGTGCCCGCAAAGATAATAAAGCAGATTACCCCTTCAGGTAATCAATAAGATTTCTGAATATCTCCTGCAATCCGTATTGCGGCACCCAGCCCAAAGAGCGCAGTCGGGCTGCCGACAGACGGAGTTTCGTTGGCGGAGCGTAGCCGAAATTGTCGCCAAGCTCTACACGGACGCCTATTGACGGATTAAAGTTCTCCTTCAAATACTCAGCCATACCGCGCGCCGAAATATACGTATCCTCATTGGCAACATTATACGCCTCGCCGTCAGAGCCCTTCAGAAGAATGTAAAGAAGAGCACTTATGCTGTCGATGGTGTAACAGTAAGGGCGGGCAGAGTCGCCTTTCGTATGCAGGACAATATCCTCCCCGTTGGCTGCCAGACGAGCAAACTGAGCAATGATGCGGTTGTCGTCCTTCGCAATGCCAGCCCCAGTAGTCTGCGTAAGGCGTGCTATTCGTGCAGGAACATTATATTCCTTAGCATAAGCGACGCAGAGATTTTCGACTGCACGCTTCGCCATAGGATAGCTGCTGCGCACGCTCAGCGGGTCGAGGTAGCCCTGGACATCCTCCGTCACCAGTTTGCTGTCGTCGTGGATAGTGCCATAGACCTCAAGAGATGAGAGATATACGAATCCCTTCACAGCGCTGTCCTTTGCATAATCGAGCAATGCCTTAGTTCCATTGAAGATGATGTCTATCGTTTCAACAGGTTTATCGACGAAGAAGCGGCTTGCTGTAGGCGCGGCGCAATGCACTATGTAGTCGACACTTCCAAGCTGACTGTAGTCATAAGTCTCGAGGTCACAGCCGATAAAGTCGACATTGTCATATCCTTCGGCAAATATCTTGTGCGCCTTCTCTATATTCCTCACCGGAGCATAGATGCGGATGCCGGCATTCAAGGCACTCAGACAGCGAATGAGAGTGGAACCGATGAGACCGGTAGCACCCGTTATCAAGAATGATGTACCTTTGAGGCTGTCTTTCAAGGGGAATGTCTTGACGAAAGACTCTATATTGTTTGCTAAGACTGTATCCATATTTATAACTTTAGAATCCGAATATCTGCTGGTTCTCATGAACCTGAATCATAGCACGGAAGATGAAAAAGTCGGTAGGCGTAGTTATCTTGATATTCTCCATCGGACCTATGATAGTGTTCATGTGGTAACCATAATGGCTCATCATTGTACAACTGTCGATGAAGTCGTGCCGTCCTTCAGCCATAGCCTTGCGGTCGACATCAAGGATATCCTTCAAGCGGAAAGTCTGGGGCGCACGAGCTATGAGAGAATTATTCCTGTCGGGTATCTCCAGCGAGCCATCGCTTTGGCGCACCACAAATGTCTCCGTTGCCGGTACGCAAGTTATGCAGTTGCCTTTCTCGTGGGCACACTTGATATTGTCAGAAATAGTCTCCTCAGTTATAAGCGGGCGCACTCCGTCGTGGATAAGTACAATGTCGTCGCCGTTGCTGTTTTCCCGGGCGAACTTCTCCGCAGCGCAAAGCCCATTGTAAATACTCTCTTGTCCACTGTTGCCACCGGGAACTATGTCGACAACTTTGTTTATTTCGAACTTCCGAAGCATTTTCTTGAGGAACGGAATCCAACTCTCAAGGCACGCTACGACAATCCCGTCGATGTCAGGATGGTTGTCGAAGAGTTCCAGCGTATAGACGATTATCGGCTTGCCGTTAAGTTCCAGAAACTGTTTCGGTCTCGACTTGGTATGCATTCGCTGACCAGTTCCGCCGGCAAATATTACTGCTGTATTCATAATCTAAAAACTATGTCCAATGGGTTAAATCACAACTAAAGACTGACTTGTAGTGTAAGAGCTCGTAAAGATGTACCTTCCACATTCCCTTCTTGTTATAATAACGCTCCAGGATATCCCTTATTGTGTCGATAGTACGCTTCTGACGCCTTGTAAGCCTACTGCCGAGCCTATTCTCCAGAGCGTCAAGAATATCCTTTCTGTCGTCGAAGAAATGTACGAAAAGCAACTTGTAGAGTTTTGATTTCCGCTTGACACGCAGTCCGGTCACGCTGTTTGCCGTCCTTCTATACTTCAGCAGCGGTTCGTCAACATAACTTATTCCGCCACAGAAGCAAGCCATCGATGCGAGCCAAGTGTCATGGTAAGGAGCGCTGTCGAGAATGGGCATGGCAATATCGAGGAAGTTGCGGCGGAGAAGCATTGTCGCTCCTTGGAACGGATTACGAAACAGCATAATGGACCGGAACATCTTCATGCTGTCCTCAGGTATCCAGTCGAGCGACTCCTGCCACTTAAGCGATATTCCGAGCGACTTCCCTTCTTCGTCGATAAAGACATTATTGCCACAGGCAAGAGGCTTGTCGCCGATGTTCTTCAGCAGCAGCTCAAGGTGATTTGGCATCCATACGTCATCCTGATCGCTAAGAGCCACGAAGTCGCCCTTGCACAGCGAGATAGCATACTGGAAGTTATGCTGAAAGCCCAGGTTCTTTTCGTTGTGATAAATGCGTATCCGTCGGTCCTTTGCCGACAGTTGGGTCATGAGCTTCCAAGAGCCATCCGTAGAGTTGTCGTCGGTCATGACCAATTCAATATCTGAATAAGTCTGTGACAGAATTGACCCGACCTGCTCCGCAAGGTACTTCTCGCCATTATAAACAGCCAACGCTACCGATACCATCGTTTACTTTTCCTTTTTTATTTCTTCCCCGACTTCTTTCACGGTGAGTCCTCTGTCAAGGTCGAAGAACACCTTTTCGTGCTTGTACTGACGCTCTTCGACGGGCGGAAGTTTCATATAGTCGCCGAAGAAGTGGCGCAAGTATTCGTCCCAATGCTCAGGAATATTCACCTCAAAGTTCTCAAAACGTGCCTTGACAGGCGTTCCCAGCCAGTAGCGGGGGTATATTTCCTTGTCCTTATACACGCCGCTATAGGTCACGGCATACTTCGACTTGTCGAAGTCGTAGGTACGCATTATCTTGTCGAGCCGCTTCATCAGCCAATGGCGGTATGGCTTTCTGAAGAAGAAGCCTATGCCCTTATGCACGAAGCGTCCCCACTCGAAAGAGTCGCCAAGCAGTTTGATATAGTCAACGAACCTGTATCGTGTCGTTATCGACTCGAGTTGGTTCTGCACTTTCCTATAGTGTTCCTTCCATCTGACGGCCTCATTGTAGTCGTCTCCTATACCGTCGACAGGGAAGATGTCGATAAACAGACCGAAAACGCACGGTGTGTTATCGAGTTCCTTTATCGTTGTATGCTTGTCACAGAGCTTGGAGAACTGGAAGTAGTAATCATTTGTGTTCTCGGCACAGCGCAGTTCGTAGTCGTCCAAGGCTGTCGTCAGGCATATCTTTCTGAACCGGTCGTAGTCGGGACGTGGCATACAGACGTCGATATCGTCATCCCAGGGAATTATACCGTGGTGCCTGACGGCGCCGATGAGGGTTCCGCCAACACAATAATATGTAAGTTTGTTCTCGTCGCAAATGGCAATGAACTTCTTCAGAATTCCAAAAAGGATACTGTTCCACTTTGGCTGGAGCTCTGGAGTAAGGTATTTCATAAGCCTGAACTTTTTTCTGCAAAGTTAGTCTTTTCTTTTTATATTTTGAAAGAAAATAAATGTTATTTTGTTTCTATGGATTTTTTACTTAACTTTGCAAAAAATATTATTATGCGAATAGCATTTATCATAACCGCCCACAACGACCCGGTACATTTGAAAAGAATGACCGACGCACTGCCGGAGTCGTCAGAATTCTTTGTACACGTTGACGCGAAATCGGACATTGAGCCTTTTTTGAAGCTCATAGACAATCCGCGTGTCCACTTCACAAAGAAGCGGATTAACGTCATGTGGGGAAGTCTGGGGGTCGTCGACAGCCAGATGCAGGCCATCGGCGAGGCTCTTGTAAGCGGGAAAGAATACGATTACTTTATTTCGCTTAGTGGTCTTGACTATCCTCTATGGAGCAACCGCAAGATTGAGGAATTCCTTCAATCGCATAAAGGTACGAACTTTATATACGGAGTCGACATGGACAAGCAGGGCAAGGAGAGCAAACTGTATCGGCAATACAGGTTCTTCAACTGCAAATACTGGCGATACAAAACTCTGAAAAGCAAATTCCGGGTTTCCCTGAGGGAAATTGTCTACGCGCTGGGAATTCGCAAACCGCTTCACTTCAGTGCCGAAGGGAAGAACTATAATCTATATAAAGGGGCTATGTGGTGGGCTTTTACGCAGGATTTTGTTAAAGTCGCCTACAACTATTGGGCAAATAATAAGGAATACTACAAATACTTCATAAACTCGTTTGCACCCGACGAGACTTTCTTTTCTACAATAGCCTTCAACAACGAGGAGCTGAAGCGTACTACTTTGGGGGAGGTTGAGCATTTCACTCGACTAGAGGATGTCACTCCGTTGACTTTCATCGATTACACCAATGGGATAAAAATCCTTGACGAGAGTGACCTTCCACGCCTTCTGTCATCGGGCAAAATATTTTGCAGAAAGACCATTACGGGGCAGAGTGACAGGCTTATGGATAAGATAGACGAGCTTAGGAAAGAGTGACAAGGGGCATTTTGAGGTTCAAGTTCGTTCAACGCGGTTTCTAATCTGCATACGATTAACACTGCAGAACCTGTTTGCGAAAGTACTGATTATTTTTGTGTATTCAAACAAAATAATGTATTTTTGCAATTCAATATAACCTGTATGCAGAAGGAAACACTAAAAGAGAAAACGGCAAAGGGATTGTTCTGGGGAGCCATCAACAGCGGTTCCACACAATTGCTCAATATCATCATCGGAATATTTCTTGCCCGGTTGCTGACCCCTGGCGACTATGGCATTGTCGGAATGATAAGCATCTTCACTGCTATTGCCGGTGCATTGCAGGACAGCGGTTTCTCGAATGCGCTCGTCAACATCAAGGACATACGTGACGAAGACTACAACGCGGTATTCTGGTTCAATATTATCGTGAGCTTCCTTATGTACGTCATTCTGTTCTTCTGTGCCCCGCTAATAGCTACCTTCTTCCATCAACCATGCCTCACCAGTCTCTCACGATTTGTATTCCTTGCATTCTTCATTTCTTCTTTCGGCATTGCTCAAGGCGCATACCTCATGAGGAACATGATGAACAAGGAGAAAGCTATCATCGCCCTTGTAGCAATGGTGGGCTCAGGCATCATCGGAATAATACTTGCTTTCAACGGATTTCGCTATTGGAGCTTAGCCTGGCAGCAAGTTCTCTTCATAACTTTCACCGACTTGGGGAGGTTCTACTACAGTAAATGGCGTCCTAGTCTGAAGATAAACTTAATGCCTGTCCGCGATATGTTCAACTTCAGCTACAAGATATTGATAACAACGATTGTCAATACCATCAGCCAGAACATTCTGAGTTTCATCTTCGGACGACTCTTCAAGCCACAGGCCGTCGGCAACTTCACCCAAGCAAACAAATGGAACACGAATGCCAGCAGTTTCATCTCTGGGACGATAAACCAGGTTGCGCAACCTGTGCTCGCCTCTATCCGCGACGACGGTGACCGCGAGAAGCGGGTGTTCCGCAACATGCTGCGCTTCACGGCATTCCTTGCGTTCCCCGCTATGTTCGGACTTGCTCTCGTTGCCAACGAATTCATCATAACACTCATTTCGGACAAATGGGCCGACAGTGTTCCTCTGCTACAGATTCTGTGCATTGGCGGAGCCTTCCTTCCATTCATGACGCTATACCAAAACCTCTCATTGAGTTCCGGACGCTCTGATATTTTCATGTGGTGTACGATTCTACAGGTCATCTTCCAAATCGTCATCATTATCGCGACGCACACTGCCGGCATAAAGACCATGGTATTGGCATATACCGTTTTCAACATTATATGGCTGCTGGTATGGCAGTATTTTGCCCATAAGCTTATCTCGGTAACGCTATTGGAAGTTTGCAAAGACATTGCCCCGTTCTTCCTTGCTACCGTAGTCACTATGGCAGCAGTCTACTTTGTAACATTGCCACTTGTAAAGTACAACATCGTTTTGCTTCTTACGAGGATTGTATTGGCCGCTGCATTGTACTTCATTATTATGAAAGCAGCGCATGTTCAGATTATGGACGAATGCTTGAAGTTTGTCGCTAAAAAGTTAAATAAAGACTAAGCCTATGGAAATTTCTATCGTTATCCCTGTTTATAACAAAGCCGACTACGTGGCAGACTGTCTTAAAAATGCTCTTGAACAAGACTTTGACAGTTTCGAAGTGATAGCCGTTGACGACGGGAGCACCGACGGTTCCGGGGCGATATGCGACGAAGTCGCGAAGGGCGACAGCCGTTTGCGGGTGCTGCATTTTGAGAATGGCGGTGTTACAGCGGCAAGGCGGAAGGGCGTGGAGAACGCTAAAGGAAGGTATATCATGTTCCTCGACTCTGACGACAGACTGCTTCCGGGTGCTCTCCGCAAGACTTACGATGCCATAAAGAAGACCGATGCCGACGAGGTTTTTGGAACTTACGAGGACCAGAATGGCAACAAATACGACTCCGGACATCGCGGATGGACTGACGTTGAGCCATTGGTATGGGACTTGCTGGGACGCCGCAACAAGTTCTGTGTTACATGGGGAATACTCTTCAAGAAAGAGATACTGTCGAATTGCATTAACACCACGCGCCTGATAGCTAACGGTGAGGACATCCTTATGCAAATAAAGGTCTTGATGAAGGACCCCAAGGTGTACTTCATACCTGACAGTATATATCTGTACAACGTAGGAGTGCCCAACAATCGACAACGTAATCTCGAAGAAGAGAAGATATACGACAGGGAACTGAAGAAGACTCTCCAACCCAAATGGGACAAATACGAGTCAGGACTGCTGCTTCATCAAATAAAGCTATATGAGAAATTTGTACTCTCAAAGAAGTTTAATGTCAAGAAAGAGTATTACGGACAGTTCCGCAAAAATATATCGAAAGACATCCCTTTACTAGATAGAATTGCTTTCTGTCTGCCTCCCAGGCTGACATATATTCTCATTAGGATTTTCAGGAAAATAAAAGGGATGTCTTAATAACTCAACAAAAGAAATCAGATGAACCCACTAACACAAGCCATAATACTATCTGCTTCCACCGTACGGTTGCTTCCACATATTATTATATACATGGCAAAGCGGAAGAGAATAGCACCCGATGTTGAAAAGGTGCAGGACCACAACGCCACCGTAGGGAACTTCATCAAGGCGATGACACGTGAGCACACGTTCCGCAATCTTTTCTATTACCGCATTGGCGAATACGCCTCGATATTCATTAAGTGGCTGTGCCCACCGGAGCGGACGCTCAACATCTGGTGCCCATCTATTGGTCCCGGTGCTCATCTTCAGCATTCATACGCAACATACCTCAACGCCGAATCTATAGGCGACGACTTTTATTGCCTGCAACTCGTAACCGTAGGCAACGGAAAGGGCGGCCGCCCCACTATCGGCAACAATGTCCGCATACTTACAGGGGCAACCGTCTTCGGCGGAATACACATCGGCGACAACGTCACTATAGGTGCCAACGCAGTCGTTCTACACGATATTCCGGACGGTTGGACTGTTGCCGGCGTCCCCGCCCATCGCATAGGATAACACTACAATACATCTTTGCTTCTTCTGTCCATGCACAGCAGAATTCTTCATGCGGAGGCTTTAGCTTTACGTTAAATAATCATAAAAAGCTATTCTTCACTCTTCACTCTTCCCTTTACACTTATAAAAAATATGTATCTTTGCACCCGCAATTGTGCACCGACACCTTAGAGGTGCGCAGTTGGTGAGTGTGAATAGCCGTGTCTTTGGCCGGACACAGCGGTTCGTTAAGCATTCGCCGGCACTCAGGAATAATGCTGGATGGTCTCTTTTAGACTGGAGGCGCCGTGAGGTTCCTGTCTTTTGCACCAAAACATATTTTTATAAAAACGTTTTTAAAGTACATTTTTTAATCTTTATGGACACTTTAAGTTACAAGACTATTTCCGCCAACAAGGAAACAGCACAGAAAGAGTGGGTCATCGTAGACGCCACCGACCAGGTTGTCGGCCGTCTCTGCTCCAAGGTTGCCAAGCTCATCCGCGGAAAGTACAAACCATCATTTACTCCACACGTAGACTGCGGCGACAACGTTATCATTATCAACGCCGAGAAAGTCGTCTTCAGTGGTAAGAAGGAGACCGACAAAGTCTACACACGCTACACTGGTTATCCTGGTGGTCAGCGCTTCCAGACACCTGCAGAGCTGCGCAAGCGCCCTAACGGTATCGAGAAGATTATCCGTCACGCCGTAAAGGGTATGCTCCCTAAGGGCCGTCTCGGACGCCGTCTCATCGACAACCTCTTCGTTATCGAAGGCACCGACCTCAAGGGACTCGAGGCACAGAAGCCCCGCAAGATTGATATTAACCAGTACAAATAAACAGCACAAAGATGGAAACAATCAATGCAATCGGTCGCCGCAAGAGCGCTGTAGCACGCGTATACATGTCTGAGGGCACCGGAAAAATCACTATAAACAAACGCGACATCGAACACTATTTCCCTTCAGCAATACTGCGCTACGTTGTACGCCAGCCGCTGGAGCTCCTCGGAGTTACGGGGAACTACGACATTAAGGCAAACCTCGACGGTGGTGGTTTCACCGGACAGAGCCAGGCTCTTCGCCTCGCCATTGCCCGCGCACTCGTTAAGGTCAACGCTGAAGACAAGAAGCAACTCAAGGACGCAGGCTTCCTCACACGTGATAGCCGTGCCGTTGAGCGTAAGAAGCCAGGACAGCCGAAGGCTCGTGCTCACTTCCAGTTCAGTAAGCGTTAATGTGGTGAGAGTTTAGTATCTAAACTGCGGCGACGCCAAGTGCCTACCCCGCGGCTGATTCTGAACAAGAATTAAAAAGAAAGTAAACAACAAAAAAGCAAAACAAAGAAATGTCAAGAACAACATTCGACCAATTACTCCAGGCTGGCTGCCATTTCGGCCACCTGAAACGCAAGTGGAACCCAGCCATGGCTCCTTACATCTTCATGGAGCGCAATGGTATTCATATCATCGACCTTCACAAGACCGTAGCCAAGATTGACGAGGCTGCTGAGGCTCTGAAGGGTATCGCAAAGCAGGGCAAGAAGATTCTCTTCGTTGCTACTAAGAAACAGGCTAAGGACATCGTTGCCGAGAAGGCAGCAAGCGTCAACATGCCGTACGTCATCGAGCGTTGGGCAGGTGGTACGCTGACCAACTTCCCGACAATCCGCAAGGCTGTCAAGAAGATGACTACCATCGACAAGATGATGAACGACGGTACATTCTCGAACCTTTCAAAGCGTGAGCTGCTTCAGATTAGCCGCCAGCGCACTAAGCTCGAGAAGAACCTCGGCTCTATCGCCGAACTCAACCGCCTTCCTTCTGCACTGTTTGTTATCGACGTAGTGAAGGAGCACATCGCTGTCAAAGAGGCTAACCGCCTTGGCATCCCTGTATTCGCTATCGTTGATACCAACGCCGACCCACGTCCTATCGACTACGCAATCCCTGCCAACGACGACGCTAAGGACTCTATCGAGGTAATCCTCAATGCAGTCTGCGACGCTATCTCAGAAGGTCTTGAGGAGCGCAAGGTTGAGAAGGCAGACGAGAAGGCTGCCGCTGAGCAGGCTGAGGAAGCAGCCGACAAGCCACGCCGCGCACGTCGTGCACGCAAGGCTGACGAGGCTCCGCAGGCTGAGGAAGCACCGGCTGCTGAGGCACCAAAGGCTGAAGCTGCTCCTGCTGAGGAAGCACCGAAGGCTGAAGAGGCTGCACCTGCCGCTGAGTAATTTTTCATTAATTCATTATTTCAATTTTTCAATTTAATTATGGCTGTAACAATAGCAGATATAAAGAAACTGCGCGCTATGACAGGCGCAGGACTCGCCGATGTCAAGAAGGCCCTCACACAGGCTGACGGCGATTTCACCAAAGCACAGGAACTGCTCCGCGAGCGTGGCCTCGCCATCGCAGCTAAGCGTTCTGACCGTGAGACCAGCAATGGTTGCGTGCTCGTCAAGAAAACCCCGGGCTTCTCAGCTATGGTAGCTGTGAAGTGCGAGACCGACTTCGTTTCTGCCGGCAAGGACTTCATCGCCCTCGTCCAGCAAATCCTCGACGCTGCAATCGCTGCAAAGAGCCAGAGCCTCGATGAGGTTAAGGCACTGAAGCTGGAGAACGGCGACGATGTAGAGACTGCCGTAAAGCGCTACTCAGGCATCACCGGTGAGAAGATGGAAGTCGACGGTTACAACTTCATCGAAGGCGACAACGTATCCATCTACGACCACATGGGCAAGCACACCCTCGCTACAATGGTTCAGCTCAACGCTGATAACGAGGACGCAGCCCACAAGATTGCCATGCAGGTAGCTGCCATGAAGCCGGTAGCCCTCGACGAAGCTTCTGTTCCACAGAGCGTCAAGGACGAAGAGCTCAAAGTTGCTGTCGAGAAGACAAAGGAAGAGCAGGTTCAGCGTCAGGTCAATGGCGCCCTCAAGAAGGCTGGTATCAACCCGAACCTCGTTGACTCTCCGGAGCACATCGAGTCTAACGTAGCTAAGAACTGGCTCACTCAGGAGCAGGCAGACAAGGCTAAGGAGATTATCGACACTGTATCAAAGCAGGCTGCCGGCAACCTCAATGAGAACATGATTAAGAACATCGCCAACGGCCGTATGAAGAAGTTCTATAAGGACAACTGCCTCGTTGACCAGGAATTCCAGTTTGCTGATGAGGCAGACGGCAAGATTACCGTTAACGATTGGCTCCACAAGCAGGACAAAAACCTCGCTATCGTGGCTTACAAGCGCTTCTCACTCTCTGCTGACTAATAAGGTCGTAAGACTTTAAAGCATATTATTCAATAGGAGGCAAGCACCACTTCAGGTGTTTGCCTCCTGTTTTTTTATTACATAATGCCTCTTTGCGCCAGTCTTCAAGGTATCTAAACGCCCTCCCCGCAGGGAGGTTTGGAGAGGAGTATACTTAGGTTTGGCGAAGTCATACATTAGCTTTTAGAATATCAAATGTCAACTTCAGTCTTGGTTTTCAATTTATTTTTGCTTAAAAAATAAATTGAAAATCGAGGAAAAATAAATTGAAAATCAATTAAAAATAATTTATTTTTCATCCTCAAACCTATCGTTCTGGAATTCAATAGATTAGCTTCGGCATTCTCAAAACTATTCTAACATATTTCCTTTATTGAATCAGCACAACATCAAAAGCAATATACAATACAGCACGAAGCTAACATCCGACACACAGAAAAGAAACAAATACGACATAAAATGCCAAATCCAGAGGAGCGAGAGAAATAATTAGGGCTTCTATGCGCAAGTCTACTAAATTGCAAAAAAAACTACACTATTAACAAAATATGCATATATTAGCAACAAAATCGCAATAACATTTGAAATATTTGATATAACTTTGCACGCAAGAAACGTAAAATACACATTCGCAGCAAACGCGTAAACTTATTCGACACATTATTTACAACACATTTAATTAGCATTAAACTTACCGAAAATGATGTACAAATTACCACAAAATTCCGCTGTCCGTGTCCTGGCATTTGCCATCACGGCTGTGGCAAGTTGCTTTTCGATTGACGTGCAAGCGCAAGGTTTCTCCCTCTCATCAGAAGGAGCCGACCCTAAAGTCATGGTCGTCACCGGCTATGGCGACATCAGCAACTTTACCGGTCCAGCACCAACGTATCAGCTGTTTACAGCGGAGGGTGCCGCCAATGTCAGTCTGAAAGACGGTGACTCGTGGAAAGCCATCAACGAAGGCGACGTCTATAACAAGCAAAACAAATACGGCTATAGTGTGCCGACATACACGCCCGTCGATAAGCTTACAGATGAACTTGCTACAAGTACAACGGTTTGGAGTACAAAATCGCTTGCAAGCGGACAGCATATCTATCCTGCATCGATGGGAACAAATGAGCAGTCCACATCTACACAGATAGAACTTCCTACCGAAACCAACGACTACATAGAAGTCATTAACAACGCAGGACCGTTCTGGAGTAAAGTAAGTATCTCTATGAATTATGGTATTTACAACGTTTATGTCTTAACTGCTAATTACGACTATACCCTTTACACTCTGCAATAAATACTATTTACCTTATACTTAAAGGAATTGCATGTATTTTGAAATACATCTACTATAAAATAAAATATTCTATTATTAAGATTTATAATAATATGAGGGAAGCTATAAAAAAGCTAAAGAAAGCTTGGCAATATAATATAACAGAGGATGATAGTAATTATACTATAAGAAAAAAAGTAAAAGAGACAAATAGAAATAGATATTACATATTATCTATATCTATTTCTTTATTGCTATTCCTTGTTCTTATTATTGGGTATAGTGGACATGGATATATAGCAATACTGCTTGCACTATTTATTGCTATTATTGAAATTATTCTTGCTATTATATATAATCAGTTATAACAATGAAAAAATTATCATCGTATAACATTAAGTGGATTACAATATATATTGTATATGCAACTTTTATGTGGTTAGCTGAAGGAGAAGAGATAGTTTATGATAGAAAAGAAGATGGTTATTCTTTTGACTTTACGCTATTATTTATTCTGCTTCCTCTTCTTACATATTGCCAACAGCCACTGACAACTACGTAGAGGTAACAACGGCTGACGGAACGAACTCTTACAAGTGTATCAGCGACAAGCTGTTTGTCAGCACAGGCGGAGGAACGACCAAGACAAAAGTCGGTAATGGAAATACTATAACCGTAAGCAACGACAACACATATTATATTGAGAGCGCAGAGCCAACCACCCTGACAAAGGGCGCAGCAGTAAAATCAGGCAGCAGCGACTTCTCTAGTCCAAGTTTCATATACAAAGGTACTGAATACGCAGGTTATTTCCTTGATAACAATACAAGCACATGGACCTACAATTGCGCTGACATATTCGGTTGGGGAAGTGACCGATTTATCAAGCTGACCGATTTACCAAGCTACCAGACGACGACTCAATACAAAAGCAAAACTGATGATTTGTACATCGGAGCAGGCGAATGGAACAACACTCAAATAAAGAAAGGTGAAACATTTGCAGCACCTGCTGATGGCCAAAAGCTATATTTAAAGAGAACTTCTAACACATACTATATCCAAGGCAACGAGATTACCGACGGGAGCAGCAACTTCTCGCAGCCAGACATGACCTTCGACGACGTTACATACGCTGGATATGTTATCGCCGACAAAGAGATGACGGCATATTCGACTTTCTACAAATGGGATGTCACATTCATTCCTAAGGACCAGCTCGCCAATTATCAGAAGAAGCAGTACACCGCAACTGGCAACAACCTTTATGGTGGAACGGCAGAGAACGGCTCAGACCGCGTCCTGCTCAACAAGTTCGACGAAGGAACGTATTCTTACTTCTGGACACGCGAAAACGACTGGAAGGACATTGAGAACAACGAGACATACTTCACAGAAAACTCATCCTACTTAAAGGATTACACCGGCAAAGCACTGGCTTTCCTTGACGCTGCAACCCAATTTGCATCAACAAACGGATGCAAGGCTATCCGCTTCGAGCAAGATGCAGCACACACCGACGAGCCTCTGACTCTCACGGAAGATGCCGTGAACAGCATTCTTGACATGCAGAGTACAGACCAATCTGGACAAAAGAGCGCAATATTCCCTGCCGGCAACGGTAAAACGACGAACTATTACATAGACTTCTCCAACGTCACCGTTAGCGGAGAGAATGTCCCAAGCGGAATAACGGCAAGTAAGAACAACAGTGTTTCAATTGTACTGCCTAACAACCTGACATCGGAGCAGGTCACAACCATTAACAACAAATTTGCATCAGAGGGCGGCATACTTAATGTTTACTGGTACACTTCTGAAGCAGGCAGCAGCGAAAAGTTGCTGAATGTTTACGAGAAGAACGACGCAGAAGTCTCCACTACGAAAAAACTCAATCTGGAAGAAAACACGAAGAGCATCGTTGTCTATACCTACAAAGGCTACCCAGGCAACAAACACTTCGCCGATTACGACATCGATGGTATCGACAACATCGTGCTTCAATATTCTACCATCTCGCCTACAACTGAAATGCTTAATGCTTTCAGGCATGTCAAGAGAGTTATCCTGGCGAACAACTCGAAGGAAACATACCTTGACAACATCTCCATCACTGACAAAGATTGCAGCGTTGGTGTACTTCAGTTTTATTGCGACAATGGCACCGCAGACAGCACCGACGACAAAGTTATCGTGAAGGTAATCAAGCCGGGTATTCTTGGAGGCTCTAACGGACAAGCCTTGGCTCACTATTCGAATGCCGAATATAAGACAGCAGGAAGTATGAAGTTCAGCGGAAACGTTGATGCCAAAGACTTCGAGTTCTTCAACAGCCTTGAGACACGACGCTTGGATTTAGGCGAAGTCGTGCTGTCAGATAATGACTTTGCCGACGAAGCGAGCAAGGAAACGGCTGTAAAGTCAATCAAGAACGCCAATATTGAGTATCTCGTTCTGCCTGACTTGAAAGCAACAGCAAGCAACCTTAAGGAATTCTTCAATGATAATGCCAACTTGAAGGGTATTGCTGAGCTCTTCACCTCCGACAATACGCTATCAGCAACATTGAAGGGCGTGCCTGGGACTATGGATGTTCTCTCTGGGATGATGGGGACCAGCAAGTGTGCAAAGGTCGAAAAAATCAAATTCTCAGGCGACTTGAACGCAAAGGACATTACTCAAAACACCACTAACACCGTGCTCGACGATGGCACATACAACTATCTTTCAAAAGATGGCCACTATGTAACTGCTACTCTTGGCGCTGACAACAAGCCAACCATACCGGACAACGTAGATATTCAAAAACAGAGCGGCGCAATGCAATTGTTCCCAAGTAACAAAATAACCTACGTCGACTTTAGTGAGGCTGTTTTCGCAGAGAACCATGACCTCAACTTTTCTCTATGCGGAGCAGCATTAAACAAGTTCAATCTGAAGACGATATTGCTTCCGACAGACCATACGTACACGACGATTGCCCACGACTGCCTGTCAACATTAAGTCTTGACAAGCCTTTCATCATACCCGGCAACGTCAAGGTCATTGAAACATGTGCTTTCTATAACAACTCTGGACTGTCACAGCTGGCTATCTACACGACAAAGGTAGACGAGAACAACAACGGATCATACGCACCGGAAGACATAATCAACAACGGTGAGAGAAGCTTCACTTTCCCTGAAGGACTCACCAAAATTGGAACCAAAGCATTCTGGAACTGCGACCATGTACATGATGTCTATGTACTTGCGAAGAAAGCTCCTGTTTGCGAACGCGATGCATTCGACTCTAACACGTACACCGGCAACAATGGTTTCGATGGTTCTAAGGGTGTCTGCCAAGACGCTTATATGGGAAAAGACCGCTCTTTTGCAGTGCTGCACTATCCAAGTGACATCATTGGCTCTGAAGAAGAGAAGAAGTACACAGACATAACGCGTGTCTACACGCTGCAAGACAACACCGGTGCCACTGACGCAAACGGTAAACCTCTGCTATGGCCAAGCCAGGAAGAATGGAACCACGCATACGCTACAGCTTATTTGGGTTATCTTTGGGGCGCATGGGATAAGAGTCTGTCAACGGCAGGAAATAAGCTCGATTTCGCAGACTTAAGTAGTAATGAGGCAAAGCAAAATGCCGAAAAATTATATAAAGACAATGGCAGTCCTGCTAATGCAGTGTACTCTGACTTTGTAGGCTGGCACCAGTTCATCCTTTCGAACCGCATGAACGGCGTTAAGGACAAGACCGAGCCTGTGCGCGACCTCAGCCGCTACAAGACTAACGACTGGTACACTATATGCGTTCCTTACAACATCCGTAAGAAAGACTTGCAGAAGGTATTCGGAGTTGTTCCGCGAACAGACGCCACGACAGTATCTATTGTTGCAGGAGACGGGACGTATAAAACCGTTGATGTACCAGAAGATGGACTATACCCACAAGTTGTGACACTCGTTGGCGTAAAGCGCGAGGAAGCTAATAGTACCATTACTTTGATTTTCAGTAAGGACCTCGTCAATACCGACGTAACAATCAACGCTGAAGGCAAGGCTCCCACCTATAGCGATTACTATGATACTGACGAGCCCGACAACCCTGTTATCATAAAGGAAGGACATCCATACCTTATTCGTCCGTACATGCCGGAGTCAGCATTAACGCTCGATAAGAAAGTCTCAATTGCAGAGAACTCGTACGATAAGCACAATACATATCCAGGCCGTCCGAACCTTCGCATTCCGTACAACGGGCATATAGTCAAAGCCACTGATGGCATTTCAACCGACGGTTCCAACTACGGAACTCCATTGGACGACTGGACATATCGTTTCGGTGGTGCTTACGCCGACCACGACAGTATACCAGCCTACAGCTACTATCTGTCGCGCAGTAAGTCGAAGCAGAAGAACATCTGGTTCTATCTCGACTCCAAGACAAAGATAAGAGCATGGAATATGTACTCTGCCGTTATCGTTGCTAACCCGCATGACGATATATACATACCTGAAGAGGCCGAGATTCTTAAAGGTAAGAACCCGAAATATCTCTTCACAGGCGAGAGCGACAACTTCACCGGTGTTCCTAAGTCGAAGACCAATTACGTCATGACATTCGACGAGGACAACGGCAGCACAACGGGTATCAGAGACATCAGCAACAATAGCAAGGAGGATGCCGTTGAATACATCGACGGAAAGGCTATCCTCACAGACTCTAACGCCAAGGTGTACAACGTCAGCGGACAATACGTTGGCAATTCTCTCTCAGGACTCGCAAAAGGCATTTACATTGTCAATGGTAATAAGTATGTCGTAAAGTAAACGACCAAGACAAAGAGAAGAAGAAAAATGAAAAAGACTTATATTGCACCTGAGACTATAATGATAAACACTGTCGTAGAGACGGCTATTCTGGGGACCAGCCCTAACAGTAGGCAGACTATCGGAGGAGATAGTTCCTACGACATTGACGGCGGTGTTACCGTCATTGGAGACGCCACCAGTGATGATGAAGACGACGATGAAGGCGGCGCCATGGGCAAGTATAACCCTTGGAGTGCGTGGGACGACGAGTGGTAAACCGCCAACAAGAACCGTACAATAAGGCTATAAAAGGCATTGGGAAGCGTCCCTGCCTACACAATAGTAATAAATGTTAATAGTATCCGCGCAGGTTTGGTAAGTACCTGCGCGGATTTTTTATCCCAGCCAAGTTTTTCCCAAGGGAAGGATGTTTGATTAACGTATGTCCCTTTGCGCACAACTGCGTTAAGTTTGCAGTTATATTTGCGAAAAGATTTTGTTGAATGAGAAGAAAACGGTAAATTTGTACATTGATAACCAAAACGACCTCAAAGCCATGCATCACAAGTTTAAGATATTCATCGCCACAGCACTATACTGTGCCCTTGCCCACCCTACTTATGCGCAACAGCCCGCCGCTCATAAGCAAGCAGTCCATCAAACAATCACAATTGACGGAGCAACAGCCACGAATCGTTTCGACGGTATCGGTGTTGTCAATGGCGGCGGAGCTACGTCGGTATTGTTGAAGGACTACCGCGAGCCACAACGGAGCCAGATTCTAGACATGGTGTACAAGCCGAAGTTCGGTGCTTCGGTAAGCGCACTGCTCGTAGAGATACCCGGCGACGGCAATTCAACGCAAGGCTCTATGCCCAGCCACAGCCACTACCGCGGCGATTGCAACTTCCATCGCGGCTACACGTGGTGTATACTGACTGAGGCAAAGAGACGCAACCCGCACTTGACGCTCGACGCAACGGCATGGAGCGCGCCCCACTGGATTGGCAACGGTAACTTCTGGTCGCAGGATGCAGCCGACTATTACGTGTCGTGGCTGCAAGGATTGCGCTCCGTCTATGGCATTGAGCTCGACGCTATAGGCTGCCGCAACGAGCGGGGCGACGACTATCAGTTTGCAAAGACTCTGCGGCAGACGCTTAATGAGCACGGTTTTGCCAATGTCAAGCTGCATGCTTTCGACAACTGGTATGAGGGGAAGCTCAACTTCGTCAAAGATATGATGAACGATACGGCACTCGCCAATGCTATCGACATCATCAGCGGACACACTTTCGGTATGGGAATACCCGTAAAACCTGAAGAGCGCGCTATGGCGAAGAAACTCGGCAAGCCAATATGGAACACTGAGGACCACGTCTATCTGAAAGGATTCGACTGTCTGATAACCATCGTTCAATGTTTCAACCGCAACTATATCGACAATGGTGTGACAAAGGTTGTCAACTGGTACGACATCGGCGCACTGTATCCGATGGAGCCCTACTCTGCTGACCCGCCAATGTTGCTCGCCTACGAGCCGTGGAGCGGCAACTACAAGGTTCGTGAGTCACTGTGGGGATATGCTCATTACGGGCAGTTCAGCGAGGCAGGATGGAAGTATGTTGACAGTGGATGCAAGCACCTGCAAGGCGGAGGAACAATGGTAACGTTGAAGTCGGACAATGGCGACTACAGCGTTATCATAGAGACAAAGGGCGCCAAGGAGCCTCAACAGCTGACTCTCGGCATACGTGGGAAACTAAGCAAGAGCCCGCTATGCCAGTGGGTCAGCGACTCAACGGCGCAATTCGTAAGGAAGGACGACGTGAAAGCCCACGGCGGAAAGTTCACCGTTACCCTTCAGCCGAACACCGTTTATTCATTCTCGACTACACGCGGGCAGCAGAAGGGCTCGTTCGACAGCATTCCGGCATCGGCTCCTTTCCCCACTCCATACGCCGACAACTTCGAGCAATACCGCAATCCGACACAGTGTGGATATCTTCCTCACTACTTCGCCGACATCATCGGCGCTTTCGAGCTCACGCCTTCGCCCGACGGCAAGGGGCAATGCCTGCGTCAGGTTGTCGGTGAACCGGCAAACTCGTGGGCACCGGACTGGCACTACTACACCATTATTGGCGATTCGGCATGGCGCGACTATGAGGTAAGCGCTGACGTATGGCTGAATCCTAACGACGCCGCTGCACTGATGGGACGCATCTTCGATGTTGGATTCGGTTGGGGAGTGATACCGAAAGGCTATTATCTCCGCATTGACGACTCTGGCAATTGCGCAATAGTTGTCACCCGTGGCAAGGTCGATAAGGACAAACTTGAAGGCGATGCAGAGCAACAGGCGCTTATAAAGTCGGGGAAAGACAAAGGATTAGGCGGTGAGGATGTGCTCGCAAGCTGCCATGTCGACAGCGTAGGACCGTGCTCTTGGCATAAGCTAGCGCTTCGCTTTGAAGGCAAGGCGATAACGGCGTCAGTTGACGGCAAAGCCCTTCTCACCGCTACCGACAATTATGCCGCCCACGGCATGGCTGGTCTCATGGCTTTGAAGGACAGTAATAACGTCAGTACGCCGTACTTCGACAACTTCGAAATAGAGTGACCTCCCCAAGCCCCTCCCAAAGAGGGGATGTTTAGCTACCTTATAGCTGATAAGCGCAAGGAGGCATTAGGTAATCAGACATCCTCCCCCATTGGGGGGAGGCTTGGAGGGGCTTTGATTGTTTGGAGGGGGCTTACAGCATTTTGAATACTTGTCCTGTGGGGCAGACGAAGCGGCAGTAAGGACGCGGGACGAAGGCCGACAGCAGGACAAAGACAACCGCAAGAGCGATTACCACCACACTTGCCGACTGGAAGATGAACGCAGTGAACAGTTCATAGTCCATCCAAGCCGTGGAGATACCTGTAAGTGTGAGAGCCATCAGCACCGCGAACAATATCTGGCGGAAGAGATTCAGACGCTTCACCGTCTTGCTGCTCATCTTCCACTTCTTATGCGATGTCTTTCCGGCAAGCTCTTGCAACGATCCGAACGGACAGATATTGGTGCAATAGAACTGCTTCTTGCCAAACAGTGGATATATGAAAGCTGTAATAAGCATGACTATCGGTATGAGCGACACCCACACATTGATGCCACTTGATGCAAAGTTGGTGAAGAGCGACCAGCTGAGGAACGTGCCGCACCACAGTCCGAGGACAATAACGTTGAGTGACAGCTGTATTACACGCCAACGCTTGTTATGGTAGAAGAGTGGAACAATGGCACCAAGCAGTACGACAACGAGTCCGATGATAGTCTTCGCACTCAAGTCCATCTTGTCCAACACAGACGGTTCCTGAGCATTCTTAGCCGCATATTGCAGTCCGCGCTGCATGTTGCCAATGATACCACGAGACGAGAAGGTAGCGCCACTGACGCCATCGACCTTCATCTTCTGAGCCTCATCGATGGTCTTACCGTTCCAACGGGTCAGCAAAGCCTTAGCCTGATTGAAGAAGTCGGGTGTCTCCGAGTTCTTCAACGCCTCAACTTTCTGTATCCGACCGTCCTTTATGTATATCTCCAATGGCACTGGTCCGCCGTAGCCGCTGACGTCCTTGGCTATATTCGTAGTATTGACAACGACAGTGCCATCACTCAACGTGCGCATGGTATCGACTGTCTGAGCCGAGACAGCAGCCGTAGTGTCCTTCTCGGACGAATGCAGCTCATGTCCCCAGACACGTCCGTCACGCATTATTGCAGCCACAACCATAATGGCGAGACACGTCACAAGTATCAATACCTGTTCTATTTTCTTCCAAACTTTGTTTTCTTTTGCCATAATATTCTTCAATTTAGGCTGCAAAGTTACGGATAAAACTTGAGAAACGACTTATCATTAATACTCTTATACTTAACAAAAAATAAAGTTCCAACGTATAGGAATAAGGTTAGAATAAACACAAAACGGGCTGACCACGTCTCCATAGTCAGCCCGTTATATTTGCTACAAGCATCCTTCTCCAAGGGGAAGGCTTGGTTAGGTAATCCTTACAGTGCCTTGGCGAATTCCTTTCCATACTCCACGCAGTCGGCGAGGGCGGCATCGTCAGGAACCCACAGTTTCTTAATTCCGTCGTTGACGATTTCGAAGCCGGCGTTCTTAAGAGCCTCTGTAATCTGCTTTGGAGCATCACCACTCCAGCCATAGCTACCGAACGCAGCTGCTTTCTTATTCTTGAACTTCAAGCCCTTTGCCATCTCCAGTATTCCGGCAATAGCGTAAGAATAACCATAGTTGATAGTAGGTGAGCCCACGAGGATTGCCTTCGAGCGGAACACCTGCGTCAGGATGTCGTTCTTATCCTCCTTGGCAGCGTTGTAAATCTTCACCGTTATGGTCGGGTCAGCCTCACGGATACCTTTGGCAATAGCCTCAGCCATAAGACGGGTCGACTGCCACATGGTATCGTAAACAATCGTTACCTGGTTCTCCTGATAAGCATTAGCCCACTCAAGATACTTGTTGATAATCTTCGTCGGGTTCTCCTTCCAGATAATACCGTGGCTCGGGCATATCATCTTGAGCGGAAGGTTCATCTTGAGAATTTCGTTTATCTTGCGCGTTGCCATCATGGCGTACGGATTCAGGATGTTGGTCCAGTACTTTTCAGCCTCATAGAAGACCTCTTCCTCGTCAACGCAGTCGTTGTAAAGCGACTCGGAAGCATAGTGCTGACCGAAGCCATCGTTGGAGAAGAGAATCTGGTCAGTATCCATATAAGTGAACATCGTGTCCGGCCAGTGAAGCATAGGTGCCTCGATGAAAGTCAGAGTAGACTTACCAATGTTCAGTTTGTCGCCCGTCTTTACGTTAACGAAGTTCCAGTCCTGATGATAATGACCGCGGAGAATAGCCTCACCCTTCTTCGTGCAGTAGATTGGCGTGCCAGGAATCTCACGCAGTAGTTCAGCGAGAGCGCCGCTATGGTCAATCTCGTTGTGGTTCATAACGATATAGTCGATTGACTTCAAGTCGATGTCCTTCTTCAGATTGGCAACGAATTCGTCGTCGTAAGGTTTCCAGACCGTATCGATAAGAACAGTCTTCTCGTCCTGAATAAGGTAGGCATTGTAGCTTGAGCCCTTACGTGTCGACAGCTCATCGCCGTGGAAATGTTTCAGTTCCCAATCGACCTTGCCGACCCAGGAAACCATATCTGTAATCTTCTTCGCCATAATTGAAATATGATGTTTTTTAATTGATAATTCGTCTGTTGCAGCTTATGCCGCACTGCGCTGCAAAAGTACAATATAATTTCGGATAAACCAAATTCTTGCAAGGCTTATCATCGCTTATCAGAGCCTATTACCGCCCATAAGCGATGATAGGTGATGATAGGTGAAAAGACCAAACTATCCATTGCTGATAGGCATGACACGCCACAGCCGGCGCGGGACGCGGCGCCACAGAGCCGTGAGGACGCGCCATCGCCAATCGATGACGGCAATGTGGCGGTGACGGACAATTGCACGGACAATGGCAGCGGCAACCTTCTCCGGCTTCATTGTCATGGGATAAGAACGGCCATCGTCGATAAGCGCGGTGCGTACGAAGCCGGGACGGATGTCAGTGAAGCGGATTGGAAGATGACGAAGATGCGCCTGCTGCTCGAGAGCCTGTATGTAGACGTTGTCGAAAGCCTTAGTGGCACTATAGGCAGGAGCGGCTCCCAAGCCCTTTGTGCCGGCTATAGAAGACAGCACAGCTATGTGGCCGCCACCGTTTTCAGCAAACCAACGGTACGCCGTTCCTACCATTCGGGCAAAGCCAAGAGCGTTGGTTTCGACAGTCCGCAGTTCCTTATCAGCCTCAAGCGACATATTCTGCCAACCTACACCGGCGACATTCAGGTACACATCCATGCCTCCAAGCTCATCAATAAGCCTCAGCAAACCGTCTGAAGCATCGTCCTTTGTAACGTCAATAGAGGCATACACCACCTTTCCAGGGTATGCCTCACCAAGCGTTCGCAACGAGTCGGTGCGCCGTGCGGCAAGTCCGAGTCGCCATCCTTTGTCCAGCAATTGCCGGGCAACCTCATAACCGATGCCCGACGAAGCACCTATAATTATTGCATTCATCATAAACTTAGAAACGGCGGGAGCCTATCATCATTAGTCTTTCGTAGTTTTTCTCACGTGTTGCGTTCATTATCAAGAAGATATCGATAATCCACCAAATGCCAAGACCTCCACAAGTGATAAGCTTTCCTACGCTCATGCCAATATCGCCGATATAGAAGCGGTCGACGCCAAGCGTACCGATAAGGACAGACAGGATTATAGCGATGGTTGGGTCCTTGAGCTGAGTCATCAGAATGCAGCCCTCACAGTAATCCATTCCTTCGAGCAACGCACGGACATTATTGAGCCCATACGCAGGTATCTTATCGGCATTCAAGACTATAAGTTGTTCAACTTGATTTCTGTCCAAAACGTGAAGAGTTCGTGTTTTGTTAGATATGAAGTATATTCCGCACCACAATCCATATAAAGAAAGTAATGATATAGAACCAAACGACGTACTTGTTCTCAATGACGGCAACCAGTTTGTCGCGTTTCGTGCCTTGTGGCATTACCCATTCGACGACGAACAACATAGCATACGGCAGCGCATAGGCGAGATAATAGTTGTAGCGGATTGCCTGTGCCGGATGTCCGGTGAGCAAAGCATGCAGGAAACGCTGCATTCCACATCCGGGACAACTGAGACCCGTCAGCAGTTTGAAGGGACATTTTGGCGCAAACCAATATTTCATCGGGTCGAAGAAATACATCAACCCGATGACTGCAATAAGCGCAATGACAACCAACAAAAGCCGACGTCTCATCAAATTAAGAAGCCAGAACGGAGCCTACGCCTACAATGAAATAGAAGATAAAGTAAATAATATCGATAACGATACCCGATACCAATGCTATCAAGCACCACTTCTTTGCCTCGTTAGACTCATTAACAGCACCATCATAATAGCCAACGTTATAATAGCTGTTAACGTGGCTTGACTTGATTATAGCGACAATACCAAATGGCAAGCAACAGCAAAGTGTCGAAAGGATTGCCCAAACCAAGTAGTTGTCTGGCTTTGGAGGCATAGGACCGTTACCGCCATACTGCCCTTGAGAACCATATTGTTGCTGACCGTATGTGCCCTGCTGACCATATTGCTGCTGGCCGTACTGCTGTTGACCGTATTGATTTTGTCCGCATCTACCTTGCGGACCGTTCTGAGAAGGGTAACCGTTATTACCCTGATAGCCGTCTGAATTGTCCATGTTGTAATTTTGGTTAAAGTGAATAGTGTTTGTTTAATGGAATTAGATTTCCATTCTTTATTGCAAAAGTAACGGAAATAAATGTTTTTAGCAAATTTTTCTATCTTTTTTCACAAAAAAGCTATAAACTCGAGGCGCAATGGCATGGCGGACGCTATCTACGAGCATACAAGCCACAAATATAACAAGGCTCACACCGAGGCACGACAGGGGCAGCATTGCCGTCGGAGTAGTGTCGACATGAGCAACGACGAAGTCCCACAGCCATTGCGTCAACAGCGGATGGCTATGGATAAGGTACACCGCTAACGATAGTGGGGCGATGGCGTTAATCCACTGCCCTACCCTTCCGTGTATGCGTATGTTTCTGAAGAAAAGGAATATGCACACCGACAGTATCAGCGGCAGACCGTTGTTGGACATTGCGAATATGGCAAAGCTGTCCGACCCGCCGACCTTATTCTTTCCAAAGCAGTAGGCAAGCATCACGGCTGTGACGACGACGGCAGCAATGGCGGGACGCGACGGCGACATTTCACGTACATGCAAGCGAATGTATCCACCTATTAAATATAGGTAGAGGAACAATAATATCTGTTGCTCGGTGTACATATACTGTCCCAAGGGATACTGGAAGCATATCACGAAGCCCACCAGCAGCAATATCTGATACTGCCGTTTGCTCAGGTGTCCGACCATAATGGACATGAACGGAGCCATGAACATAAGTAGGATATATGTCGTTATAAACCAATATTCATTGCGGAAGAATGGGAAGATTGCCGTCAGCAATTCACTTCCGGACACGGGTTCGATGCCGGTCAGCAGAACGATGCCGGTCAGCAAGACGGAATAGAACCACGTCTCACTCCACACTTTCCATATTCCTTTCGTACGAACACTGTATTTATTGATGAGGAAATAGCCGGAGATAAGAATATAGCAGTTGACTGACGGCATGGAAAGAATCTTGATGACTTCAAGAACTGACCACAAGGCGCCGCCCGACGGAGTGGAGACATCTACGCGGAAATCTTCGTACATGCCCATTGCACTGATATAGAAGTGGCCGACCACGATGCCGAACATGGCAAGAATCCGCAGCAGTTCGATACTGGGATTACGCCCCTTTGTCGTCGTCATTTCTATTGTAGCCATATAATCTTTTGCCTGTCGGAATGAATTAACGCAACAAAATTACAACAAAAAGGTGATATTACAAAATAGAATTCGTATCTTTGCACTATCAGCAACTCTTTACAACAAACGGAAAAGACATGAAGATAGCGGTTTTTTGCTCAGCCAACAATGACATAGTACCTCAATACTCAGCCGAAGTTGAAGAACTAGGTAAATGGATTGGAACCTCCGGCAACACCCTTGTGTACGGCGGCAGCAACACGGGACTGATGGAATGCCTCGCAAAGGCGGTGCACGACAGCGGTGCAATGGTCATCGGCGTCGTACCACAGATATTGGAGAAGGGCGGTCGTGCGTCCAACTACATCGACGTGGATGTGCCGTGCGACAACCTCTCCGACCGCAAGGACTTAATGCTGGCACAAGCCGATGTTGCCGTTGCGCTCCCAGGTGGTATCGGGACGCTCGACGAGATATTCACCGTTGCAGCAAGCCGCACCATCGGGTATCATCAGAAGAAGGTCATCCTGTACAATATCCGTGGCTTTTGGGACCGCCTTATTGATGCTCTGGACGACCTTCAGGCTAAGGGAATGATACGCGGCAAATGGTCTGACGGTATCCGTGTTGCCACCAGTCTCGACGAAATCAAGCAATATATTGGTTAAAATATATAGCCACTACTGTCATTGCTTTATTATTAATAGTGCCTACTAGAACAGACTTGAGGTACAGGGACCGGCTCTCCCGCTAAAGAAAAATCATCTTTTCCTTTGCAGTTCAAAATAAATATAGTACCTTTGCAGCCGATTCCAATGTAAGCCATTGGCATCATTGACCCGCTAGCTCAGTTGGTAGAGCACAACACTTTTAATGTTGGGGTCATGGGTTCGAACCCCATGCGGGTCACGAAAAAGTTTACAAGCTGTCTGTTTGGGGCAGCTTTTTTTAGCTTTTAACTCGTTGATAATCAGAGGAAAGTTACTGAAAATCAAGTTGTTATCCTAGAGTTTAATGGACTATATGTTGAATTATTCCATTCGGAATTATTCGGACTTATTTGGAACTATTCGGAATGTCATGTTACCGATTTATGTTACCAAGTAACACGCTGTGTTACCAGTAACAAGTAACAAAAGCCCGATTTTGACGGATGGAGTACTAAAGTTTGTTAAACTATGAACGCTGAAAATGTAAGCGTCATCTACGATCGCAAGCACACTGCCGACACAAAGGGTGTTGCTAAAGTAGAAATTCGCGTTTATCTCGGCAACGGGGTGCGCAAGTATGTAACAGTTGGCGAGGCTACTCCACGTACTTGGGAGAAGCTTGCCACTAGTGTTAGTGTTCTTAACCAAGTCAAGAAGTTTCAGAAGATTCTCTCTGCAATGGATGTCATGGGTGAGAAGATGACGAAGGAAAACTTTGAGCGACATATCGAGGAGATGGAAGCTCAACTCACACCGGAGATACATGCAGAGAATGAGTACGAGGGTACGGATCAAAATCAGAGTTTTATTGACTATATGCAGAGACAAGTAAACGCTGAACAAATTTCTGAGGGTACTCGGAAACATAAACAAGTGGTCATTGACTCCTTGAAGCGGTTCGGTCAAATCAAGACTTTTGCTGATTTGACAGCTAAGAACATCTTCGAGTATGACCAGTGGCTTCACCATGAGATAGGTGATGGACGTGGTTATGTTACTATTAAAGGTTATCATAAAAAGTTACACAAGTATGTCCGTCAGTTGTGGTGCTGCAACATGATTCCTGCAGATCCGTATAATCAAGTAACGATTAAGCCTGGTAAGAGTAAAGAGCGTGATCCTCTGCTTGAAGAGCAGATGGTTGCTATTCGCAAAGCGGTTATGCCAGACATTATGATGGAACACGCTCGCGACTTGTTCGTGTTCTCCTGCTACACCGGAATGGCTTACTGCGATGTTATGGCTTTCAACTTCAAGACTATGACGGTGAAATGTGGTGACTTGTACTACATTGACGGAACACGTATCAAGACGAATTGCAGCTTCTTCACTCCTGTCCTGCCTCCGGCAATGGAGATTCTGAAGAAGTACGATTACAAGTTGCCGCACATGGCAAACCAAAATGCGAATAAGTGTCTTAAGCTGATTCGCATACAGCTAGGAATTCGTCAGAACATGACTTTCCATGTCGCTCGGCACTCTTTCGCTACGCTTGTACTCTCGTACAACATTCCGATTGATAACGTTGCGAAGATGCTTGGACACAAGAATATTCGCACAACTCAGATATATGCGAAGGTGCTCCGCAAGACTCTGACGGACAATTCCGACATGCTGGCGAAGGAAATAATGTAATGATTTGCCCCACTATATATAATGTGGTGGGGCAAATTCATTCATCTATCCTGTAGAATACTCCTTTGAGAAGCTCGGACATTCCGTTTTCGTTGAATGTTGCTGTAATCTTCTGGCATACATATTTTCCACCACGGATATAAAAGAGGGCTCGCGGATCGGGAATGGCCTTCGAGAGGAAGGAGAAGTTGTATTTCTTCTTCCCGTCAATAGAGAACGTGGCACTTCCCTGCCTTACGAATGAGGAACCTCTGTCAGTAAGGCGCATGGTGTGACCCGTTATCTTTTTCTCGAAGTCATTCCGGATAATAATACGGTCAACAATAGGACACGGCAACTGGCCTGAGTAGTTGTAGCGGTTAGTGCCATCCCAAAAGGCGACATATAGCTTGTCGAAATATTCATCCTGCTTGTCCTCTTCGCCTTTCCCGATGGCCGCTCCTGCGCGACTCTGCGCCAACGCACCGCTGTTATAGTCGGTGTCGTCGTCATTGCCAGTGTTATATTTGAACGTTGCCGCGTTGCCCGAAACGCTTCCCGTGGTGTTCCCGTTTTCATCGGTACTGGAGTTGCAGAAGATTCCATCCGTTTCCCCACATTCAAGAAAGAGACACTGGCCAAGCTTATCCTCTGTATCGTCGAGCCATGCCGGAACGATATTGACTTCAATGTCGTCTGCGTCCTTGTCAGTCTCCCGTTTCCCGAACTGGTTTACTGGTTCCAGTCGATTCCAATACTTGTAGAAATTGCATACCTCTCCTTTGCCGTTTTTAAATGAGCGTGCAAGTTCGCTCTTATAGCAGTACATAATAAAATAAGTGTCTACATCTTTTGCGTAGAAGAGTTTGTTTCCGATACTTCCACGTTCATAGCCACGGCAATAGTGCGCTGTCATCCGTCTGCCGTCTACTTTTTCGTACACTCCGGATATTTCAAGTCCCTTTGCTACATGAAGGAGGTCGTCGAGGGTATCGTACACGAGAGCCTCCTTCTTGTGTTCACGAATATACCACTGACAACTGCGGTACGCCCACAGACGATTGTCGTTGTCAGCAAAGCAGAGGTTCTTCAGCCCTATATAGCTGCTTTCATCTTCCTGGCTCACCTCTGCCGTATAGCTGTCAACGACACGAGTAAGCTCCACGTTTCCGGCTGTCCGCAGTCCTTCACTAGAGAACTCGAAGCGGATGGATTTTGTCTTGTGGTTAATCGTGAACTCGCCATCGAGGAAATATTCGAGCTGCTCAAAGAACTCCGTGAGGGACCAGTGCGGAAGGGCATAAGCGAAGTCGAGCGCGTCCCACGCCGAAGGAAGAGTATTGCAGATGACTAGATATTTGTAATCGGAGTTTTCCAAGGAATGAAAATCGCCGGAATACCCGATTACACTGCATATCTTCTTTAGGATATACAGAAGGTACGGTTGGAATGACAACTCGATTGATTTGTCGGTCCAGTAGTAGGTGCCTTTCTGCATATCAAAAGTCATGGTATTCTGCAAGTTGCCCGACGTATTGTTCACCCACGGCAACGCTACCCAATTAGATGACGGATAGGCTTGAAGCACAGCTGCCGGACTGATGTCATTCGGACTACGTTTCGCCGGATAGCCAAGAACAAGCTCATTAAGATAGATGTCATCAAAGGTTGTGGAGAAGTTTTGTTCGGATCTTCCTTCAAGGAACTGGGTCTTTACCTCGGTTTCACTTATCTCGGTAACAGTTATAGAACCCGACTTGAAGAAGTTCCGGTCCCGGATATCGCAATCGAAGATTACCTTTTTCTTCTCCACGTCCTGCCGATGAATGTGTCCGAAAATCTCTATGTTTTTCGGACATCCTCGCAAAGGGAAAGTGATGGTCAGCGTATAGCTGTCTGAGCCAGTGAATTGTCGGTTTTCGGCAATGAACTGAAAAGAAGTCTTGCGTTTCAAGACTGCCTGTTTTCCTGCTATTATTATTTCCATGGGTGATGTTTTAAGCGATGATAAGCGTTAATAGACGATGATAACTATTTTGATTTGCGGTTAGATTTGGGAGACTTGTTACGCATTAATCGTTTGTACTCGTCCTCTGCTTGTTGGATGCCAGTATCACCGGTAACTGTGTTGACGGTGACGAATGGCTCATTTAACCGCTCATTGAGTTTTCTCAATGTGGCGGCATAGCTTTCCAGTACCCTAGAGGCTTGGCTTAACTGCTCAGTTAAAGCCGGGCTGTCCGTCTGGACGACAATCGGTGTTGGGGCGGTGGTCGGGGAAAGTTGGCGGCTTGGATTGATTTGGCGTGAAACGTCATCCGCCTTCAGCGATCCGATGGTGTTTGTCCTCTGCGCATAGTCGAGTGCGTTAATCATCGGGCGTGCCACTGGAGAGGCAAGCAGTTTCTGCGAAGCTACCCACTCTCCGGCATGGACGATTCCGACTTCCTCGTCTACGCGCCCCTTAGGAGTGAAACCACCACCGGAGTAGCCTTGCGCCTCAGATGCCTGCTGCTGTTTCTTGATGGCTGCGATTTGTATTGCACCTGCTGCGACTGCCATAGCAGCTGCCACTGGTGCCAGTATGTAGCCGACTAAAGGAATAGCAGCTGCGGATCCATACGCACTGAGGGCGTTTTGCGCTGTCTGTGCTACCGCTTGTATTACCTGCATGGCGAACTGCTTGCGGTTTGCCTCCTGCTTGACCTTGGCAATGTCCTTCTCTTTCTGCTTCTCGAGTTTCTTGACCTTGTAGTTGTTTCCCTCGGCTTTGTTCACTTCAGTGTCATAGCGTTTCGTTATGGCGTTGGTCTGTATCTCCGTTTCAGCTTGGATGAGCGAAGTCATTCCCGAAAAGATGTTACCCATGCCCTGCATGATGACATCGAATGACTGAGTGATAGCCTGTCCTCCGTCGCTGTCGAGCCAGTCCTTCACTCCGTTCGCCCAGTCTTCGAGGAAATTGGCTTTCTCACTGTCCTCTTCCATGCGGTACTTGTGACGGATTTCCTTCAGAGCCTCTTGGTATGCCTTTTCTACTCGGAGTTTCTCCTTGGCGTTCCCTTCAGCTGCTTTAAGTTCCTGGTCATAGACCTGCTTCAGCGTTCCGAAGTCGATAGCGTACTTAAGATAACGTTCCGAACGTGAGTCGCCGAAATACTGGTCCTTCATTGACTGCTGCCGATCCTTGATTTCCTGAAGGCGTTTCTGGTGTTCTTCCTCCTGCTTTTCCGTTTCCTCTTGGCGGCGTTTCTGGTCAGCAATAAGCTTGTCTTGATAGGTTGCCACGGCATCGTTATACTCCTGCGTTCCTTTCTTGGCGAAGAATACCATCCGCCGGAGGTGCTCCAGTTCCATGAGTTGCAGAGTTTCATTATAGGTTTTCTCGTCAACTTGTCCGTCGACATAGCGTTGCTTTTCAGATGCGACTTCCTCAGCATAGCGTTGGTTTTCATCGTTGATATGGCCTTGGAGATACTCGTCTGACTGCTTCTTCTTAGCTTCATAAAAAGAAGCCTCGTTCTCCAGTCGTTCCTGTTCCGTCAGGTCGGTATGCTCCAAGACCTTGCTGTAATAATCGATTTCTATTTGCAGCATATCCCTGGTATACTGCTCATAATCCTTTTTGCCTTGTGCGTAATTGATTCTGAGCATAGCTTCTTCCTTGGCTTTCCATGCCTTTTCGGTCGCCAGTTTATCAGTATTTTTAGTCGAAGACGTTGTTCCCGATTTACCTCCCTTAGTTGTGGTGGTAGTTGTATCGGTTCCGAGGTCTTTATCTGTGATGGTGTCCTCATTCAGTTTGTCTACATCTTCCTCAATCTGCTGCTTCTGAATATCGGTTCCATAGACTTCCTTAATAGTCTTGATTTGGTTGTCGATATCCTTGATTGCGTCGTCCTTGTCGTCGACTGCGTTTTTGTAGGATTTTAGGCTTATGTTATCTCCGGTCTGCATGTAATGGCTCTCACGTCCGCCGAGAAGGGAGTTTGCCTTGGTGTTTTCGTCGTAAATATTTTTCTGCTTCTCAAGTTCCTTTTCAGCCTCACGTTTCTCTATGACGAGGCCTGCCCGTTTCTCGCCGAGTTCCTTGATTTTGTCCTTGGCTCCCATCACCTCGTAAAGGTGAACGAGGGAGTCAATATATTCATCCAGTTTCTGCTTGTTTGCCACGTAACGTTTTCGGGTCTTGTCGAGATGGGCGTTATACCCCGGGATAATCTTGTTGAGCTTCTGAGCAGCAGCCTCCCTGTCCTTCATGGATAGGTTCTCGTTGTTCATCGCCTCGACGAGGTTTTCAATCTTCTGCTTTTGCTCTACCGCTTTCTTGCTCGCGTCGGATTTTATCCCGTTCAAGAGCTTCTCCATTTGGTATGCCTTGTTCTGACTGGCTACATACGCCACGAGCCCGCCGATAAGGGCGACGACAGCAACCAGAAGGACGGCATAGACGTTCTTCATTCCCATGGCGACTTTCTTCCAGTCCGTCATGAGAAGTTGCTGCTTTGCGTAGTTGCCCGTCAGTTTCGCCACAGCCATCGACAGCGCCCAGTTGGCGGCTTTCAATGTTACGAGTGTCGCCTGGTAAGCTTTTGATACAACATTTGTTAGGCACAGCCAGTAATAATGTGCCTTGAAGGCGATATTCGATGCGTTGACTGCGATGGTATAGGCGACAATGGATGCCGTCACGCCGAGGATTGCAGCCTTGTGCTGCCCGATAAATGTGATGACGGTCGACATTATTTTGAGAATCAGCGTTGTAGAGGAAATGACGTGCTTCATTACTGGCTGCAACTTCTCTCCAAGTTCCACCGCCATTTCCGTTACACGCTTCCTTGCTTTGTCAAGTTCCGCTTGGACTGTCGTGTTCTGCACGTTGAACTCGTTTGTTACCGATGTGCCTTCCTCGAAGGCCTTTGCCGCTTCCTCTTGCTCCCACTTTACCGTTTCTAGATTTCCTGCAAGTGCCGAGATGACCTGCGCCGCACGTGCGCCATTTTCACCCATATCCTTGAATACTGGTGCCAGTGCGTCGATGTTACCCATTTTGCTTAATGTCTCTAACAGATACATTAAGCCGTCGTTGGTGGACTTCTTCAGCTCGGCATTGAACTTGTTGGCATCCATCTTCGTTGCGGAAAGAATCTTATCTTTCTGCTTGAACATGTCCATTATAAGTTTGCTCAATGCTGTTGCCGACATTTCAACTGCCTGTCCCTGGCTGTCGAGGACTGCCGCGAATCCCATAATTTGCGGGATGGACATCTGCGCCTGTGAACCTACTCCTGCCATTCGCTTTGCGAACTCAGCGAGGTAAGGCGCACTGGCCGTACAGTTCTGCGACAGTTCGTTGATGACGGAGCCCACCTTTAAAAGAGACTGCTCTGTTCCGTACCTCTTTTCATCGCCGAAGATGTTGGTAAGCTTGGAAAGCGTCAGTGTGGCACCGTCGCCGAGGTCGTCGAGTGCCACATTGATTTGGTCTGCGGCTTTGACGAAGCCCATCACATCCTGCTGTGATGTTTTTCCCAAGCGTCCGGCTTCTTGGGCGAGTTTGTTTAGATCTTCACGGGAAGTGCGGGTATCTATCTTCTTGAATTCCTCGTTCAACTGATTCACTTGATTAGCCGCCATTCCCGTGAACTTGCGCACGTTCGCCATTTCAGCGTCCATGTCCGCATACGCATTGACGGCAGAGCGTCCTGCCATGATGAGACCAGTGACGGCGGCGGCAGCCCCGGCGATGGTTGTCTGCCAGTCATTGAGCTTGCGGTTGAACTTATCCCAAAATCCTTCTCCTTCCCTCAGTTCGGAGTTGACCTTGTCAAGTTCGGCACGTACTTGGCGGATTTTCTTTGTCTGAGCGTCCCATGCCTCGGTACCGCGTTCGATACCGTTGAGCTGCTTGCGAAGTGTGCTGAGCGTGCGGTTCAACTCTTTAGGCGTGGCATGGTCGAGATGCTTCATTACCTCTTCAACTCCGACGGTCGCCGATTCGATCTGGTCGATTTGGCGTTTGGTATTGCGGAGTTCCTTTTGCAGTTTGCGGAGGTCGGCCTTGTTGCCTGCCGCCGCTGCCTTGGCGATGGACTCTTCCAGTCCCTGCGCCTTGGCTTTGAGTTTAGTGAGCATGTCCTCGGCTTGCTTGCCGTTGACAGTGAGCGTTACCTGTGCGTTAGCGTTAATAGATGACATATACCGATGTTTTTAGGGTTGGTGGGTGGGCATGGAATATTACTCCAAAATTCTGCATGTTTGTAAAACATTCTGAATTTTACCTTTTTTTATCCCGTGTGGCGGATATGGGGCAAAAATAAGCCATTTCCGCCACACGTCAAAAGACGTACAATCAGCACGTTATGACGGATTTGAGAGATTAAAATTTGAAGAAATCCGTCATTTGTTAAGGGGTTGAAAACCTAATGTGCTGATTACCAATATGTAGGGGGTTTCTTAAGGGGTCTCCCCTTAAGCCGCCGCACGGACACCCCCCGACCGCCCTATCGCTCCGCTTCCTTGCCGCCACCTTTGAGGATGCGCTATATGTAATGATATTTTACTTTGTAACGAATTTTTACTTGTTAGTTTTCAGAGGTTCTCGTTTCGCTTGAATTGGTCTACCTTTTGACTGCTTGCCGACTGCACCACGACACGACCGCCCGAAGTTTCGAGATTGCCGACTTGCTGCTTTAGGAGTCTCCCAACTGCTGAACGACTTGGCGAAGTCTCGCAATGATGACGAAAGGATTGAAGTCTCACAATGGGAACACGAGCGACACGAGGTTTTTAGATGTTGGAAATACTCCCGAAGTCTCGCAATGTTGATTTGCTGCTTGGAGTCTCCTAATGGCTGAACGAGATAAGGAGGTTTTTCAATGTTTGAGATGAAGAAAAAGGTCGATTTATGGCTACTTCTGACCTACAGAGCCGATGGTTTTTAGGGGATTTGGTCGATTGTTGGCTACTTCTAAACAACTGAACGACTAAACATTAGAGTTTTTGAATGGATAAGGCGACAAATAAGGAGGTTTCGATGGTTGACTTAGGCTTACAGAGGCTTATTTGGTCTATCAATGTCTTACTTATGCCCCGAATGAAGCCATTAAGCGACCCGAAAGGCGAAGTTTCGCACTTGCTTATGCTCCAAAGAGTAAATATACTTAACAAAATGACCGCTTTAGAGGGTGTATTTGGTCTTGAAATGATGAGGATTGCAGACGGCAAAGGCGTGAACTCCCCCAAGGCAGAACGGGCGGTAATCGGCTTTACGTGCGTGTGTCATGTTGTCCTCTTGGGCTAGGAACGATGCCAGAGAGGACAATCATGGCACTTGCACTAAAGACGATTTAGGCAATAGAGCCACAAGCACCGTGCGGTGATGTGCTATGGCGTAGCTTGCGAAGCCATTGTACATCAACGCACATTGCTGTGGCTACCTCTCTCCCTTTAGGGGTGTAACATTGTCTTATTCGACTTTAGGAGAATTGGACAGGTAGACAATCAGCCGTCAAGTGTGTATTGTCTAAAGGTGGAGGAACGGGGGAATTTAGACGATGCACTCTTGCAACGGCTACCTCTCTCCCCTTTAGGGGGCTTAACTTTGCTTATCCGATTGAGGGAGAGCAGCGAGTGAAAGAGGATATGCAAGTAAGCAATCAGCCATAAATGTGTGTCGGCTAAAGATGGAGGAACGGGTGAATTTAGCCGACATACTCTTATAAGGCTACCTCTCTCCCTTTAGGGGTGTAGCTTCAGAGCCGATAGGCTGAAAACGTGCGAAGCGTGTGGGTGCATTATCCGGCGCAAACTCAGCTTGTAGGCGCACGAAGCACGACCGCAACCGTGAAGCGGTAGCGGAGCGGCAAGGTCGTGCCGTGCGCCCAAGCGATGTGTCGCGCAAGGAAAATACCGCCCTTACGCAAGCACGTAACATAGACAATCAGCCGCGTTAAGCATGTGTGCAGAGAGAACTTGAGAACGGCAGCACTCTTGTAGCGGCTACCTCTCTCCCCTGAGAAGGGGGTCTTTCTATATTGAGCCGCCAGGCTGTTAGACGATTGAGCGGTAACGCTGCCAGATGGAAGGCGAAATGAGCTTGCGAATGAGCGACCGGACTGAATGACGTGCGCCCTCACACCGCACGCCCGTACGGAGCCATGTGAACCGACTGCTTGATGTCGGGAAGAATGAGCGGGGGAAAGCAGTCATTTCACACGGCGGAAGGAAGGGCATTGCTGGTGTGAGAGCGTTACGTCATTCTGTCCGCATAAAAAAGCCACTGCAAAGGTGTGAGTAACCAAAGATGGAGGAACGGGTGAATTTGGATGCTCACTCTTTTGCAGTGGGAAAGAGATGAAAGGAACGAGGTACGAGTTCGTTACCTTATAGACGCTTGCGTGAAAAGTAGATGATGGCAAGTAGTGCCATGATAAGGATGATGACCGCTACGGCGGTGTATATAATATAAGGTGAAGTGTGCTTCACGACCTCTTTAGACTTGTCGGCGGACTGCGTATGCTTGCTCACGCTGTCGACGGCGGCAAGTGTGGCGGAGGATTGTTCCTTGTAGCCTGCGGAAAGATGCAATCCGTACGCTTTGATATGGGCTTTAGCCGGTGGATGATAGGGCGGTGCAACCGTCGATGCCGCGAAGCGGTTGGTGAGAGAAAGCCGAGGACTGCCAAAATCAACGTCTTGCGTTGATTTTGGTAATGCGATGCTTTCTGTACCGCTTAAAGGGGCGAAGCCCGAAGAATCGACGACGTAAGGAGTGTAGACAACTTCCAGACTGTCAAGTGTGAGGAGGCGAAGGAAGCTTGCCCACTCGGAAGCGCTTTGCGTTTCCGAGTGACTGCAAGCGACTGAAGCCGACGAAGACGATGTTCGTTGTTCCGTGACTTTAGATGTTTTGCAACTGCAAGTTGCTAAACATATAAAGGCACATAACACGAACATGAATAGGTGATGAATGATTTTCATTGTTGATGGGATGAAAGAAGGCGTAAGCCTTGAATTAGGGTTCGTGGGTGGGTACTATAAATGTTTATATTCTTCTTTGGCGTTAAAACTTGGGCAAGCCTTTGCCGCAAAATCGCGATGCCCGAAAATGGCGGCTTTGGGGTATTGCGATTTTAACCGCTTCAGAAGGTCAAGCAGTGCAGCTTTCTGCTCTGCTGTCCTTGTGTCCTTGGGGGTCTTGCCATCTTTTGCAAGCCCGCCAATGTAGCAGATTCCGATAGAATGTGCGTTTCGGTTAAGGCAATGTGCGCCAACTTCTGCTACCGGGCGGCCCGTGTGAACGGTGCCGTCGCGGTAGATTACATAATGATAGCCGATGCAGCGGAAGCCTCTGGCTCGATGCCATCGGTCGATGTCCTCGACGGTGTAGTCCTTCCCCTCTGGGGTGGCGGAACAATGAATGATGATTAATGAAATGCTTCTCATATTTTCTTTTTAGGCATGAATGGGCGTTTATAGGCTTTGATAGGCTCAATGTGCGGAATGCCTTGTTTGTTCTCCGGTCTCTTCCGACTTGTCGGAAGGGGAATTTGTGGCTTTGTCACTAAATTTATTGTTGAAGTATGAGACAATATCGGAGAACTTGGTTTGCATATATATGGTGATTCCGAAAATTGAGCCTGCGTAAATGAGGCACTCAGCGAAGAAGTTTAGGACTGAGCTGTGAATCTCGCCAGTCGGTGGCACGATAAATCCTGCGATTGAAAGTGCGGTGCCTGCTACGAGCATGGCGATGGCGGAAATCACTTGGATGTTGACTTTGGTTTCTTTGGTCATTGGTTGATAGGTGTTAGGTGATAGGTGTTAATGGATTGTTTGGGTGTTGGCTTTGGTTGTCTTTTGATTTGGATTATTATCTAATTACCTTTGCAAGCAGAATGGAGGGCTATGCCCGTCATTCGTCGGAGTAAATGGCTCCGCCATTACTCTTTTGGGGTATGGCTATGCCATGCCCTTTTTTATATGGAGAAGTGGAACTCGTCCACTTCGTTACCATGCCCATCGGTTCTTGTAACAGCGAAGACACGGAACGTGGCGAGGTTGGTGCGTAAGCATGAGAAATTGAAGTTACCCTTGAAGTCCGGTGCTTTTGCGAATGCGATAGCGAACTTGAATCGTTTACCATGTGCCAGATTATAAGAGCGCTTGCCATAACCCACGACGTGGTCTTTCGGGAAGTGGAAAAGTGTGGATGCGTCTGTAAAATATTCATCTTTTGTTGATGAATCTTTCCTGTCATCACGTATCATCATCGTTTCATTCTTAAACTTTATTTTGTCCTCACCATAATGAACGTGCCATCCGTGCTTTTTATCCATGTACGCTCGCTTGCCATCTGTGTCCGGCGATCTGCGGCTTTGTGAAATGGTGCAACGGAAAATTAACGGTATGAGTCCTCGTCCCACGAGACCTGCAGCTCCCGGTACCGTGATAGTTCCATTACGGGCGACGGTTTCAATATGGGTGTAGTCGTCCTGCTCGTGGGTTGCGAGGTTTTCCTTTGTGGTTTTGAGCTGATTTCGAATGTTGTCTATATCGTTCCTAGCGTCAAATACGCTGTGGTTTACATCATCTATACTGCGTTCGAGGGATACAATGTCGTTGCCGATAGATTTGTCTTTATTCTGGAGTGTCGAAATAGCTGAATTTAGATTTCTGTATGATGTTTCCAGTGCATTAATGCGGTTGGAGTGTGCCGTGTCAGCGGTTACACGGGCGGATGCCTCCGCATTGATGCGGTTGCTGAGATTGTTATCTTCGGTTTTTCGGGTGGATTCCTCTGTATTGATTCGGCTACTGAGATTTACATCTTCGGTCTTTCGGGCGGATTGCTCATTGGCAAGCTGCTGTCCGAAGCTGCTCATTGCTCCGGTTCGCTCTCCTGTTTCGTTTGCGAGTGCCTGTCCGAGTGAAGCGAAGGACTGAGTGAGGGATGTGAGGTTGGTTGCTAGTTCGTTGAGCTTCCGGACATGGGCTGCGGTCATGGCTCCTGCCTTGTTGCTGTTGGCTGACGGAATGGAAATGGCATCGGGGAAGGAGGCGGTTTCTCCGGTCTGTATGCTGACCGTGTTGTATGACAGCTTGATTTTCTTTGTGTCATCGGAACCGACTGAAAGTGCGGTAAGAACTTGCCCGACTTTGTTAAGGCGGGTTACAAGTTCTGTCGATGCGCCGATGTCAGAGATGCTTGCAGCTGTGGCGAGGTTGTCGGCGATCTTCTGGAGGAGGGAACCGAGGCGCTCGGGATTAATGGAGTCTTTGGAGGTCTCAGCTCTAAAGACTTTGATTAGGCTAGTAAGGGATGTTGTATCTACCATATCTTAGGTGGTGGTTGTTGGATGTTTGATGTTGCAAAGATAACATGAGAATTATGGGAAGAAAAAGACGGAGAAGCCGTCGCACAGAAACGGCGTACGCAACGGATGGGCTAGTGATTGTAGCGGACGAACTTGTCGTCGAGGGCGCGTGCGACAATACCGACAAATTCGTGTCCGATATTGTCTGCCATAAAATCACGAAGATTCATCACGGATGCGTAGTACTTCCGTGAGAACCACGGTTTTTTCTTGCGGACACGGGCGTGTCCGAGGTCGCCGGGGTTGCCTCTTGGGATTTCCTTTCCAGTACCGAAGTTCTGCCATAGGCCATATTCCAGGAATAGTTGTGTGAGGGAAACTTCGTAGAATCGTCCATCGGCATGGACTGGCAATGCTTTCAGATTATTGAGTAATCGGCCTGTGTCGATTACGTCGAGCAGAGTTATCTGCTCCTGCCATATCTGAAGCATTGTCTTATTGAAGGCGAGGACGAATTTTTGTCGGGCGGATTCAGCCTGCCCCTCCGAAGGAGGGGTGATGTTAGTCTGTCCAGTCATCTTTGTTGTATCTTAAGTCGGTGTAGGTGTCGATGGCGATTTGAAAGTAACAGCACGCGCAACCTGAAAAGAAATAGCGGTCTATCTCATTGAAGGTGATGCGGGGGTCGAGGTAAAGGAAGTTTTCCTTTAACCTGGTACTTTCGAGAATGAGTACGGTCATAAACTGTCGGAAGAGCTCGCGCATAGTGTCAATACATTTTTGTCGGGCTGTCATGTCGTCGACGGCATGGCGCATTGCCATGAATACTGTCTTGACACGGCGAGTGTGAGGACTGTTGTTAAGCTCGGTGTAGCCGTTGCTTATGTCCGATACGCATACGAAGGAGGTGGACTGCTGCATGTGGGCGAGTGCTTCTTCGAAGCCTTCTAGCCCACTGACACGGCAGAAAATGAATTTGTGCTGCTGCGCAAATTTATTTTTCTTTGTCAGCTCTTGAAGGAAGGTGGTGGCGTTCCAGTTGAAATTTGTTGTAGGCATAGTGAGATAGATTTGAGCCGCTGCACTACAGCGGCGTACGCAACGGTTAGGATTTATACAGCTTTCGGAGTTCCTCGGCATCTTGGGCTTTAGCTTCGAGTTCCGTTAGGGCTCGCCAAGTGTCGAGGGATAGGATTTGCTTTTCTTTTGTGATATCGCCTTTGGTGAGAGCACGGATTTGGGAGTTCATGGATTCCTCTACACGCTGCTGAATGGGTGTTGAGCCGAGGAGGTTTGCCGACTCGGTGGAAACTGGTTGCAGAAAGTGGTGAAACTTTCTGGCGAAGAAGGCCTTTAAGGATGCGAACCAGTAGAAAACACCGATCCTCTGGGCGGTGTTCGGTCGGAGGTGCTCGCTATCATAAAGGACTTGTGCAAGCTCTTTGAGGATGTCTTCAGACTTTGTCTGGAGATAGCCTTGGTAAAGGTTGTCGCAATAAAGGTACTTCTCAAAGGGTACTTCCATAAAGTCTGCGGGCAAAGCACGGTGGCGACCAATACGTGAAATGCGGATTGGGTTGGATGGAACTTGTTCTATCCAAGCGAGTGTGCGAGTGGCTGCGAAGACTTGACTGGCAGAAAGAACGACCGGAGGGAGTTTCTTTCTGAAGGGGATGCGAGGATGATGGCTGCGCCTTCTGACGAGGAAACTGCCGTCGGGCAGTTGGTCCAGGATAACGAGCTGCGCCCACTTTAGTAAGCAGCGAGTTTCGACATCGTATGCCGGACGATTCTTGCTGAGCTGCTCGAAGAGGAAGGTCAGCTGCTTGTCTGTCAACTGGCTCCAGTCAGTTGGTAGGGTTATATTAAAAACAAATGCTTCCATAACGCGAAGTTATGAAAGCATTTGGTATGGGGAAAAGACGAGTGATAATTATTATTCCCACTTGTCAGCATTGTCTACAGCACTTTGAAGATACTTAATATCCCACTCAAATGCGAATGAATCGAAGTCTTTTCCCAAACCATTTATTAATGGAATTCTTTTGTCTATAACTCGAGTGATTTTCTTATTCTTTAGGAAACTAAATATAAAAGGAATTCCTTCGTAGTCTTTAATTCTTATATATTGGTTTTTATCTAGTTTCGAAACCTCTGAAATTATTTGTTTAATTGAAGCTATGGCTTGTTCTTTATCATTAGATAAGAAGAATTTAGATACAACCTTATTTGTGGAGTATTTAGGAGATATTCCTTGGAAGATTTTGCCTGAATAGAAAAAGCTTTCTTGTGCTCTTAAATAATATATTCCATCTTCATTAATACATAAATTAAGATCTATATCTGAACCTTCTGACTCATACATAGGGTCATAATCAGAGACTTGATTTTTGTATACTACTTTATATGTTTCAGTTGTAGGGCTTAGAATTGTTATTTGAGCGTTGGACTGAGATATACTCATAAATAATATACAACAGATAAAAATTATTTTCTTCATTTTTTTAGTTTTGTGCTGCAAATATAAGAAAAAACTTTTTAAATATAAAATTTATCGAAAAATTTTTATGGTAAATAATTTGTAGGTAATTTTTTTATTAGTAAATTTGCTCCATGAGATTAAATAATTAAAATCCTATGGTAAGAAAAATTATTATTAGTGTAATTTTGTCGCTATTTTGTATGGTTTCTTTTGCACAAGAAATCGATGATATGGTTGATTTTACTAGTCCTTATGTTTCTGAATTTGGTTTTTTGTGTAATACAACGGATACTGAACTAGGACAAGTTTGTTCTATCAACATAGAATGTGATCGTAATAATAATGTCTGGCTGAATGTAATGGTCGTTTTTGCTTTCAATGTACCACAATTAAAAGATACTCATGGGAATAGATTGGATGGAAAATATTCAATTGAAGAAGGGAAAAATATTTTTTTAAAATTAGATGATGATGAGATTTTTTCTTTAAAATGTGATTATTTGGAGAGAGTACAAAATGGATATTACACAAGTTCTAATGATATTTATAGAAAATATGATTACCATAGTTATTTCTTATTGGATGAGAATCAAGTTTCAGCGCTATTAACACATAAAATAATTAAAATTCGTGCAGAATTTAATGTGGGAATTATGGATTTACGTTTAAAGAATCCTGAATCCTTGAGTAACGCTATTTCGAAGCTTAATGATGAAAGATTAAATAAATTAAATAGCGAAAAAGAACAAGAGGAACTTAAGGATAATCCTTTAAAAGGATTTTGAACTAATAAAAAGCAAGGTACGTTTCCTTGCTTTTTATGTTTATTGACTAAACTATATTAGAACCAAAAGCCTCCGGCGGACTTTTTATTTAAAAAAAGTTCGGGAGAGAAGAGTTTGGCGGTGTCGGAGTGCGCCCAGTCGGAGAATAAAGTTGGCTCTGAACGGATGATGTTTACTATATCACGGGCGGTCTGTGGATGCGGTTTACCGTCTGTAAGAATGGATATTTCGAGGTTGCGGATGGATTCAATGACCGTCGTTTCGAGCGTTTCGGGCTTGCTATAAGACCAAGCGAGGATTCGATGCCGGAAGGTTTTCATCTGTGGTCTGCTGAAGTACTCGTTTTCGAGGGTTGTTTCAATGGTTATGAGTTTCTCACGAAGTCGTTGGTACTCCTGCCATCGATGTTCGGTTATTCCACAGCGGTTGCAGAGGTCTAGGTTGGGGAAAAGTGTTGCGAAGAAATACTTTCCCTGAGCTGAATTTAGATAGCTGTCATTGCAATACATGATGGTGTATCTAAGGTACTGCTCCAGTATATTGTCACGCTGCGTTTCGATTGAGGCGATGAGCCTCTCCACTCTTTCCTTGCTAGCCGGGGCAACGTTGCTGTTACTCACGATTCCGAAACCGTTGGGCGTGAGAACTAAGTCTAGGAATGGGATGGCAAGCATGAAGGCGTGGTAGGCAATCAGCTGCTTTAGCAGTGTTTGCTGTTCTCCATACGATGTTGCTTGATTGTAAACAAGGGCTTGCGGAGCAAAGTTTGCAGATACCCAGAACTCTGCGGTTTCGAGAAATGGGGAGAGCTTTTCATAAAGGGTGGACTCGCCTTCGACGGTGGCGAGGACGTTAGGGATGTACTTCCTTAATTCGGTGTCGTTTTTTATAATTGATTGCATAGGATAGACTTGAATAGACTTTGATAGATTGGAATAGATTATTGCCGTCGCATTGCAACGGCGTACGGAACGAGTTTTGTGTTAGGTAGTGGGTGTAGGGGTGTTAGAGTTGGATTTTGGTCTTGTTGTAACGAGCTTGGCATCACAGTTTTCATCGAGTGTTGAAAGCATGATGAACGGACAATCGGGGGTTACGTTCTTCCAGTTGTTGAAGCGGATAATGATGCGATGGACGGTAAAAAGCAGATCGTGATATGGTTTTTGCCGCGCCTGGGCGATGGTATAGAGTTCGCGTTTGTCTGATCCGCTGTTGTTGGACTGGGACTTACCGGGAACGGAACCGACGAGGTTGGAGTGAACGCCCATGGTAAAGCAGAACATATTTATAGCTTCGGCGATGTCGGTCTGCCAGTCGCCGCCTTCCTTGGAGTCATCGATTTTGTTGATGACGACATCGTGCTGCTCCTTGCCGTCGGGAGTTACATAGAACGTGGAAAAGAGGACTTTTCCTGCGTTTTCGGCTCCAGTAAGGAAGTCAATGATGTTCTGTTTCTCCTTTACGACTCGTTCCTGCTGCTTTTGACGGTCAGTTATCCCCTCGGCACGGAATATTGAATCCCAAAACTTATTGCCAATCTCAATGTGGTACTTCAAAGGTGCGGAGTTCTTAAGCTTCGCTTCCTTGGCGACTCCTATGAGGCGTTTAATGGAGTACCACTTGCCCTTGAAAAGGGAGGCATAATAAGGGATGGGATAATAGGTGCTGTCCGGGGTTGGGATGCGTGTGATGATGGCGAACTTGCGTTTCTTGGTGCCGTTTTCTAGGCGTGCCTTTAAATCGGAGAATGGGGCGTATGGGTCCAGTGCTTCGATTTTCTCAATCTGATTGTCGGTAGATACTCGGCGCCAGTTGGCATAGAGGATATACGGGATTTTGCCGCTGCCATCGGCGGGGGCAAAGCGACAATAGCACGCTTCCTTGCGTTGCAATCGCACGATCTTTTTGCCTTCACGATTGAGAATGATGACGGAAACGCAAAAGCCGAAATGTTTGAAGTCTTGCGACACGCCGAAGAAGTATGTCGTAAGGTCGTTGTCAAGAAGGAAGTCATCGACTTCTTGCTTGACTTGTGCGGTGGCGGATTCAGTAACGTACTGGATTCCGGCACCATAGCACATTTCGGCGTTGAACTGCTGACAAGTGGATAGGGTTTCGTCAGATTCAATGAGTTCCAGGATGTCATAAGGCATATTGTTGTCATGTCCCCATGGCATATACTGCATTTTGTCATTGATAGGAACCGGGGCTGTGTCCTCGGTTTCCTTGAAGACTTCGGTTGTATTAGGGGTGAATGCGGCTAGGCAATGGAGGTTAGGGATTGTTTCGACGCTAGTAATAGAAAAGTCCATATCGTTGCTTTTTAGGGCAAAGATATGGACTTTTGTGGGGGAAGGAAAAGACGGGGTTAAAAAGCAGAAACATCTTTCGATAAAGAAAGATATTGACTGAAATCTTCGTTGAAATTGGCGTTGTACTTATTGATGAGTTCATTCAGCCACTTCTTGTCAACCTCCTTATGCTCTTTCTTGTAAGCATGAATCTTACCAAGGAATTCATCTACATCATTTTTTGATGGAGATTGCTTTGACTGGTCTGGTGGATCAATGCCTGGCGCTGTAACAATAAGTTTCTGCTGTCTAGCTTTTTCTTGCTTTTGAACTTCGGCTTCCTTTTCCTTTAATTCTTTATCAAATAAAGAAGTGAAAAGGTCTCGCATAGCGTGAATGTCGTTTGACATTCTTATCTGCAAGTACAAGAGGTATACACCAAATGCGATGAATACCAAGCAGAATAATAAATAAAGTCCATCCATAGTTATAACGTTTTAATTCTTTTACAGTTTAAAGATCTTCTCCATGGGGACGGTTGTACTCATTGTCATAGAATAGATTTATGTAGTACTTGCCATAAGTTTCTGAAATCATGAACCATACCAACCTATTTGGCAGGACTTCTGTAAGGAAATGACCTGAAATGTCCTTTATCTTTTCCATCTGCTCATTCTGCGAAAGTTGAGAAAGTTTGGTAGAATCGATGTAGCTATAAATATACTTTGAATATTTCTCTACGTCTTTCGGATCTTCGAAATTTATATTTTGATAGTAACTTGCTTCATACCGTTTTGTATGAACGGTAATTTCGTAAGATATATCTTCGCTTTCTGGGATTGTATAATCAGTTTCTCCGGGGTTTATGTATTTCTCGTTGTTTTTGAACTGATTTACAAGTGCGTTGTATTGGCTTTTAATCTGTTGCTCGTTAAACGGTTCGCTGTTGACTACTAGAATTCTATCTACCTTGTTTTTATTGGTCGTAATTTTTAAAATTACATCCATTCCGTTAAACTGACCTGTAAGGCAATCGTTATAATTGTCATACGTGAATCCCTTTGCTTTTAGAGCATTGATCATGTTTGACTTTGTTCCATCTATGGGAATACCCATAAATTTCGTTGGGAAACTCTGCGAAAAACTCACAAACGCTATGAGTAGAGTTAGAAAAGTGAGAAGAATTCGTTTCATGTTGATTAAGTTAAGTTTTCTATAGGTTACTTTTTCTCGTTTTCTTCGATAGAGATATTAATGTCAGAAGAGTATGTAAGAGGGATTTGGTCGTTCTCGATAGCATCACCAAGCTTCTTGGGGCTGATACCGTGTTTTATTAGAAAGCGGTTGCGGTTGAAGTTGGAGATTAATATTCCAACCTCTATACCTGCGCAAAATACTATCACTATAAGAAGTATTAATTGTATAGTAGTCATAAGTTTCGGCTCTAAATAACGACACGGCAAAGTTACAAAAAGTTTTCGTTATAAGAAAACTTCCATGCCGTTTATTTCAAAAATACACACATCACGGAGTTGGCGGATTTGGTTGCTGTCGAGGAACTTCATGCGGCGAACGCCTTTGTAGAAGTCGAATCGGAGGGAAATAACATTGTTCCAATGTTGTATCTCACCTGACTTCGTCCAAAGGGTGATGTCTAAAGGTTCGGGGGACTGGAGCAGCTTGCGTGCGGTTGAAATGTGAATGGAATGAGCCATTTCTTAGTTGAATTGTGGTGTATATGGGTCTGTAAAGATTCGGTTGTTTGAAGTGGTTTCGAGCGTATGTGAGTTGTCTGAATATCTCCACGAGAATTTGAGTTTATTCACGGAGTTGGTTTCATCAGAGATTTCTGAGGTTATATCGGAGATAAGGACTGGTTTCATGTTTTCCGCATTTTTCACTTGATGGGATTCCACGAGTTGGTTTAGCCAAAGGGCGTGTTCCAATGAAAGTGTGGTGATGTTCACTTCGTTGGTCTTGGTTGTCTGCTGGTCATAGAACTGGGTTTCTCCGTTGCAGGTTGCCTCACTTCTGTCAACATCGGTTTTCAAAGTAGTTGCCGCAAAGAGGTGTACGTACTCGATGCAGTTGAAGCAGTTTCTGAACTGGAAAGAGAGGTTTGGCGTTGCTTGGGTAATATAGAATGTCATGACACGTTTTCCGCGATGGACGGTGATAGATAGAAGGTCCTGGGGTTGTGCGTCTTTAAGTTCGTCGTTGTCCCGAATAAGGTCCTCGAACATTTGCCCCGGAATAAATTCTTCTGATTCCATGTCGTTGTTGTCAGCCCTGTCCATCACTTTATAGGTTTTCAAACCGTCGGCGGTTTTCACGAGAAATTCTGTATAAACGTCCTCATCCTCGGGCGTTTCGGTCTGGTACCATGACAGTTCCTGCGTTTCATAGTAGTTTACAAGGAATGAAGTGCGGATTGTGAGGAAGTGGGTATCAAAGAAGTTTGTTGTGTGGGCATGAAGTTTGTAGTTGCAGTAGATGACCGTGAAGTTGCCAGTCGTCGCCTGGTCGGGTGCGTCTGTTGCGGATAGGACTATGGAGAACGTATTGCTCATGATGTCGTGCTCACGCATATAGTCCTCGATGACCTCGCGGAGGTTGGTGAGTGTCGCCTTGTTGTTGTAGGCGTAGATTCGGGTTTGGAAGATTTGCTTCGACTGACAGAAAACTGTTACGTCGAAAACATCGTCCTGCGAGTCAACGGCCAGTGTGTCGGGGAACTCGGAGGACAGGAACGGGGACTTGGGAAGCGATTGGATTGTAAACATGGTGCGAAGGTAATATATATAATAATGTGGTAAAAAGACGGGTGGCTGGGTGGGAACTGACTGCTGGGGAGCAGCAGCTTACGGAACGTGCTTACCTCTCTCCCGACTGGTCGGGGTCTCAAAAAAGCCCGACTCCTTGCGGAGCGGGCGATTTTTTTATTTGGAGATGCTGACGACCTTTGCCGTGCGCTTTCTCGGCTTGCGTGCTTTAGGCGCTGCCTTCTTGTTAGTGGTGAGGGCTTCTGCCACTTCACCGCCTTTCGCCTTTGCAGCCTCTTGATTCTCCTTCTTAGCCAGTGTGATCTCATGTGAGAGGCGTGTGAGGCAATTATCAGAGATGTTGAGTCCGGTGCGCTTCTTGAGGAGGAAGGCGAAGCGCATCGCCTTGTACGCATTCTTGCAGTACATCTTTTCCTGCTCCTTGCCGCTGATGAAAACGACCCATACATTGTTATTACTCTTGTTCGACTTTGCGCTTGCTGCGATGATGACATTTGCTTCCATGATTCTGTGATTTTGGATTGTTAGTATAATATGAATAACTTCTTTTTGCTTTACTGAAGGTGATAGACTTCAACGATAGTGATGTCCGCCATGAGGCTGTTAGCCAGATTCTCTGCCTGTGTAGCTGCATCGCCGAATGTATCGGCTTCCACCTCGTACTCGTACTGCTCACCATCTTCGGTGTTGATTACCACTTGGTAGAAATTACCCGGATAGTAACGCTTGTTGTAGATTCTGCCGCTCTTGAAGAATGAGGATTGAATGTTGTGTGTCATAACTTAAATATTTTATTTGTTAAACTTTCTGTTGAAGCACCTGAGTGCTTTTGTAATTTTTACGTGCAAAAAGGAAGATAATTCGACCATCAAGACAAGGGATGGCATAAAATATTTCACCCGTAGGGCGGCAGGAAATAATTTGGAATAAGGCAAACCTGCCCCAAATTATTTTGAAAAATTTTATAGCCAAGCCGGAAAGGTGCTCGGCACCGGGGCGTGCCCTTGGCAAATGGGTGAAAGAGAGAAAAACCTAAGATTTGTAAAATGATGTCTTTCTCTCGATTGTCTTAACTTTGCAAAGGAAAAATAAGAAAGTGCTTAGGTGTGGAAACAGATTGTTTAACATTTGAAATTTTTCACACAACATCAAAACTCGTTCGTAAAGAGTGGTGAATCGGAAACGAGTGGGACTATCGGATGTGATTTCCCAAGCGGGGATTAATATCGATGATGGAGTACGGGTTACGTGGCGGAACCTTTGGGATGCAGCTGCACAGGCCGAGAAGATGGATAATTTACTTATGGCTTTACTCCTTTGATGTCTGTCGCCTCAGTCAAGCAAAAGGATTCTTCTTTTTCAAGCAATCCAAAATCATAGGAACTTGGATTTCCGCAAATGTCAATCGTGGCAAGTGCTCTGTCGTGCAAGAGCATTGGCGATGTCCTGGGGCGTTGAGTCAGCGGTGAGGGCAGAACTGCTTAAGAATGCCACAAGGCGGTAGCTTTGACTTACTCCTTAAGATGTGTATCGGCTTTCCTTTAAATGCCGTTCACGGCTCTCATATGAGATTGTACTTTCCTAAGAAGTTCCTCTTTTCTTAGGCTGCAAAGGAGGAAGGCGGTGAAGTGGCTGATGCCCTTTCCTCTTAGGCTGCGCCGATGGCATGCAAGACGGGGAAGTGTACGGTGAAGACGTTCCGCTCTAAATAGAAAAGCCCGACTCCGTGAGGGGTCGGGTCTTTATAGAAAAAAGTTTTTATCAATATGATAATGTGCACTATTGACCGTTGCATGGTATTAATAATGTTCTTACCTTTGCAGCAGAAACCTACCTGCGGTCGGTCAACAGTTCTGCACGAAATTCGTCCAGTCATGTACGCACCTTAATTGTGGCTGTGCCCTTACGAAGCTAACAGTCTGGTCGTTTGAATCAGTACCTAGGAAGAGCTGCACGAATCTTGGCTTTATGCCCCTGTACGATTACTCCCTTTCTGGGTGCTGAAGGTTTCTTTCTTTAGAAATTTATTGTAACTATCTCTTTCTCGATAATCCTTCTTCATATCCTTTTATATAGGCTTGCCCTATTGTTGAAGTTATAGATTCTAGTGCTTTATCTTCAGCATATAACTTTGCTTTTTCGATGAATATCTTCCATAATAAAAATTTTAGACAAGGATAATAATAAAATGATTTCTTCAAACTGGTTTCATAAAACTTTTTATTAACTTACTATCAAACACTCCCAAAATGAGAGTAGTAAAAACAACGAAATAAATTAATTTTGAAAACTAAAGAAATGAAGATGAAGACAGAGTATCAAAACAAAGTTATTTTTCGAATTAGAAAACTGAGAGAAAAACTTGGTTTTAGCCAATCTAAGATAGCTACTATTTTAGGGTTAAGTAACGGTCAAGTCGGTAATATAGAGACACCTAACCAACCGCATAAATACACCCTTGCTCAAATAGAAATATTGTGTCGGAAGTTTGGCGTTCCTGTCGAATCTGTTTTTTATGATGAAGATACTGATACCTCAGTAATTCCTGTTGGAGATATAATCCACAAAATTATTGTTTATCAAAACTAAAAATATAAATTTATGAACTTTGCTGATTTAGAGATTGAAGAGAAACTTTCTCGCAATGCTACGTTTGCTTCGAAAGTTCGTGCAAAGAAGAAATGCATGATAGACGAAGCAATTTCTTGGAAAGGAAGTGCTAATCGCGAGGATTTGATTTACCATGACCTTTGGGCGTCAAAGGACGGTAAGTATAATGTAAAGTTGGGTAAATTCGGTAAAGAATATCACTTGACTACTATTAAACATAAGGATGGCACCGTAGGTAATAATCCTAACGATATGCATCCTACAGTTTATGTAGATGGAGTTATCCGGGATTTTGACGGAAGTTTCGACCATGTATTTAACTTTTTCCAAGAAGTTTCTGAAAAAAGTAAGGATGCACTAAGAATATTAGGATGTTTGGTCTTCCGAAATTCCTTACTTTTAGACCATAAGTTGGTGAATGATGAGAATGGCATTTCTTCTTATCGTTATCAACCTTCTGAAGATGCAATATCTTTTATAAGCGAAAGATTTCCTCTGTATGATGGTATACCAATAGAAGCTTATCTCCATTACATGGAGGCTATCGCTTGGAATGAAGATGTAAAGTATTATACATTAGGATATGATGTTTTCAAACAAGGAACTGGACGAACCAATAACATGAAAACATATGCTAATTTAATAGCTGTTCTTTTAGGCAAGGCTTCTTTTGTCAAGCTTTGTTCTTCTTTTTCTCGTCCTCCTGTAGGAGTATCTCCGATTACTAATAATGCCGCATTAGAAGCATTTCCTGAGCTCAAAATTAAGATATAATGAAAACAAATCGAGTAAGAGACATGAGAGTAGAGCGCGAAGTCGCTCGCTTTATGGATGAGCATCTATATTGTCAGCCGATTTTTAGCCGTCATGACAGAACGGACGACAAGGATGAGCAATTAAAAGGTTCTGATATTATCCTTAGTATTCCTACCTTAGACATTAAGGATGCAATTGTTGATGAAAAGGCGATGTGTAATTATTATTACATGCCAAAATCTTTGCCAACTTTTGCACTTGAATTGTCATTCTATAAGAATGATAATGAGCGTATTGAAGGATGGCTAACTGATTTAAATAAGGTCACAGAGTACTATATGCTTATTTGGTTTCATGCAAAGACCTATGATTTCAAAGCGGAAGATATAACCTGGTTAGAGTACGCTTTGGTAAGCAGAAAGAAAATATTAGATTACTTGGATAAAGAATGTAATCTTTCTATAGAAAATCTTCGAAAAGTAGATGACTTCATTCGTGAAAACGTTACAGAGAAGGGCGCTGTCGGTAAGGATTCAAACAAGGACTATTGGTTCTTCTATTCCCCTCAATTAGGTGAACGTCCAATAAATCTCGTCATCCGAAAGAAGTTGTATTTAAAGCTTGCTGATTTACACGGTGAGTTTACCTTATAAAAAATGGGGCTTTAATGGCCCCTTTTTTTTATTTATCTTTTAATCTATTGTATATTTCGTTTCCAACTTTTGTAATTATTCCACAAACTAGAGCATTACCCATAAAGAAAGCACGCTTAGTGTCATTTTGCCCTATTGTGTGATTATCTGGGAACATATCAAGTCTTTCTAGTTCCAATGGGATAAGTCTCCGTAACTTGTGTGTTACTGGGTCTTCGATAACATGTTTAAAGCGTGATGGAGTCTTGCCTCCTTCTGCTGTAATAATTGTCCGTGAAGGTTTATCTAATGAATCAGGAAATGTCATACCACCTTCATTGTAATAAAATTCATGGCCATCTCTTGTATGTCTTAATTCATGCTTTGCTCCTTTAAGATATTTCCATTTAGGTAAATCTTCATCAGAAATATAATAGTCGTCTGTAATTAAATTTCTTTCTTCTCCTTTTGCAAGAATATCGCCTAAAGTAGTATATGGTCCATTATAATTAGGAGCTACCTTACAGGTCCAAACTTTACCGTCAATCATGATTCCGGCATTACTGAAGGGACGAAGTTTATTACTTTTATTAAATTCTTCACTTACTGTAGCTAAATCTCCTTCTTTTGAGGGCATTATTTCAAAAGGTTCCAGTCCAAAGAGAGAATTATCGTCTTCATCTTTTATTGGAAATGCTTTTGCAAAAACGCCATCTTGAAAGAGCCATTCTCTAGGGTCTTCTATTTCATTTGCTATGTTAGAACCTTTTTGGTATGCTAATATATAAGTTCTTCTTCTTCTTTGAGGCATACCATATTCAGCGGCATTTATTATACGCCACTCAACAATATATCCTAAATCAGATAAAGATTGTAATATGACAGCGAAATCTCTTCCACGTTGTTTAGCAGGTGAAATTAATAGCCTATCTACATTTTCAAGAAAAAGAATTTTAGCTTTTTTATCCTTTTTCTCTCTGCATATCCTTTCAATCTGCCACCAAAGAACACCTTTCTTTCCTTTCAGCCCTTCTGCTTGACTAAGAGTTCTTGCAACACTGTAATCTTGGCATGGGAAGCCGCCGCATAACATTTCATGATCAGGAATAGATGTAGTAGGAACTTTGGCTATATCTTCATTAACATGGCCTTCTTTTCCGAACCTTGCTACGTATGTTTCCGAAGCATGTTGTTTTTTAGTTGCAGGTTCGAACTGGTTACTCCAGATTGTTTTATAAAAATCGGAATTAGCGCGGTCCAAGCCAACTCTGAAGCCACCTACTCCTGCAAATAGTTCAATAACTCTAATATCTTTCATCATTACTTTCAAATTGAGTGCAAAGATACTTAAAAGATTTTAATGCTACAAATCATGTAGAAACAAATTTTTATTTGTTATCATTGATAAATTCTAAAGCAGTTTCAAATCCGTCCAGGAATGTTAGTAGATGCTCAAGATTATCGAAACTACTTGTAACCTTATCGTCTTTAATAAAAGAATATGTATCGTAATTAGCTTTAATATCAATATTAATATTAAGTGCTTTCAATTTTTTATTGATACGTTTTACTGCATCATTGATAAGTTCTTGTTCTGTAATCATATACCACAATTTTATTTTGAGCAAAGTAACAAATAAATTTTTGAATTTGAAAGGTTTGATCAAAATTTAACATAATGGAAGAATAATCTAATTACATCACGCCACTGGCGTTGATGGGATAGAAGTCGTGCTGTGGGAACTTCTCGCAGCCGATGTAGAGGGTGTCGAAGGCATCGGTGCCGTCGGTACGATGTTCGAGGAGGTTCTCCTCGGACTCGTCATCCTTCTCGCCGGACTTGTTCTTGCGGAAGCCGTTGCGTCCACGCTCCACTCCTGCCGATTGGATGGCGAGGATAAGGTCATCATTGTTTTGACGGTTGAAGAACGGCATCAGGCGTTGTTTCCCGGCAAAACCTTGGTTGATGAGAAGGTACTTCTCGTCATGGCGCATTGGGTTGCCGAGGTAGACATCGACGACCTCCCACCCGTGCGCCTCGAACTCTTTCTTTACCACATAGTGGAAGTCCTCGTCATTTACGGCATAGTTGGAGCCGAGTGCGGTAGCATCGTAATAATAGATGACGGTCTTGTTGGTGTGGTGCATGTAGTAGGCGCAGAAGTCGGCTACGAGTGCGGGAATCTTGCGCTCGAATTTGACATAGAAGGACTTGATGACATTGAGTCGGTTTCCCGACGGTTGTCCGGCAACTATCCAGTTGATATTGGCGTTGTAGTCCATTCCTATGCAAATTGGAGCCAGTGGGTTCACGTCCTCGTCGGCACGCGAATCAAGGCTGCTTCCTGTTTCTGAGAAACGGCAAGCGTTGTTAATGGAGAAGTTCTGCTTAGTTGCTTCAGCTATGATTTTGTCATAGCCAAGCTCATCCATATAGGAGAAATTTGTTGCGTCGTATTTATGATGTTCCTGCATTGACGAATAGAAACCGTCGTGCGAGATGCCTATGCGCTTGCATAGGATTGAGCACTGGAAGGTCTTTGGAGTAAGGTCGCGTTTCATCTGACGGATATACTCTTCCCCCAAGAGCTGTAGGTTTTCTATCGTGCTGTACTCCTTGTAATATACGGCAACGCTACGCATTTTGTTCAGCGACTGATCGAGCCATTTAAGATAGCCTTTGAGGTAATCGGGGACTGATTGATTGGTGGCTTTGAGGTGTGCGATGCGCTGTTTTGTCTGCCAAATTTTATATACCGTTCCTTTGATTGTTTCAATAAGCTGCGGATCCATCTTCTCCCGATAATGTAGGAACCAACTGCCTTTGGTTGTCTGCGGCATATCGGAGAGAACCATCATGGAGTGGTTGAACGAATGATGCCCGAAGTACGAGCGTATTCCGCCATTAGCCGGAAGCGTCTCGTCCTTCAGTTTATTGTAGTCTATGAATTTCGCCTCGTCGATGAGCAGCCATGAGAGTGTGAGGGAGTTCGAGGAGCCGGGGCGGTCCTGCGATATGATGATAGCGCAAGAACCGTTGTAGAAGGTGATTACGTGTTCGTAATCAGCTGGCTCAGTGATAGGCTTCTTGAATGACTTTGGTGGTCGTCGTCCGATAACGTAGTGGATGCCGTTGATGTAGCCCCAACGTTTCCAAGCTGCGAGAAGCCCAGGAAGGGTGTTTGTTAGTCCGTGCTTGAACGTTGGGACTACGATACCGCCAGTAGAACCGGGCATGCGCTGCATGTTGCGGAGAACAAAAGGAGACGCGATGGAGTCTGTCTTGCCAGTTCGACGACCTGCTACGATGACAGTTGTCTTTGCTCCGATGTATTGGGTTAGTAGCTGCGGTTTGTTGAAATATACGGCCTCCCCAGTCCCCTCCAAAGAAGGGGTGTTGGAAGAATTACTTGTGGATGAGGACTTTGGAGGCGTTGGCATTATATGCGGTGTTACGGTTCTGAAGGGTTGTCTATAGGGTTTTCTTTGAAGATTTTGTCAAGGTCGAGATCTGCGGATTCGTACTCTATCTGCTGAGTGTCGGGATGGCTGTCGGAGAGTTCTGCTGTCAGTTTTCGGATGCGCTCATCGATATTCTTGATTGGTTTGATACCGAGGACTGTAGGATCCATTGTCGGCACGAACGGCTGTACGACAATCATATTGTACGGTACTGCCGTTTCGTCCTCGATGTCTATGCGGTTGTACTTGGCATAGGAGGTTGCTGCTTTCTCCATGGTCTTTGTGTCCTTCCTCGACTTCGCCATTTGGTATGTTTCTAGAATCATCTCGTTGTACCGCCATCGGTGGTAATCGCGCGTCGTTTCTGCGAGGCCTGGCAAAATCGACTTGACGGTTTTGAGGTCGGCATAAAGTGTGACGAAGGAAAGCTTTGTGCGGCTTCGGAACTCGTCAACGAACTGTCGGTCTTTCATTGACGGGTTGTTAATAAACCAAGTGACCATCTCGCGAAGGCGCACGAGGTGGTCAGCTTGGGCCGGCGAATACTTCTGGAGTAGTTCGCTACGGTCTGTGTAAAGGTCTGTTCTGGCGAGTTCGAGAATAGATTGCATAGGCAAGAGCCGCTACAGTGCAGCGGCGTACACAACGGGTTTGGTTATTCGTCATCCTCCATATCAAGGAGATTCTTGTGAGTGTTCTCCAGTGCGAGAGGCGAACCGACATAGGCAAGCTGCATCTCCTGATGAAGGAGTTTCACCTTAGATGCTGCCTTGCCTTTGTTGTATGCCTTGCTGACTGCTGTCGAACGGTCAGCAATTTCCGCACGGAGTTTCTCCGCCGGAATATCGAGAAGAAAAGCGATGTCGCTTATCTTCATGTAGATTGAGGCGTATTGTTCAATTTGTTCGAGAATATTCTGCGGAAGTTCTATCATAGCATTTTATTTTGGCGTTCCGCCGATTAGGCGGTCGGCAAAGAGGTCATTGAGCGGAACAGAATGATTGCGTATTAGGTCTTCTACTTGTGACTTCAGCACACGGAATACGCTTGGATCGGTGGAAACAAAAGCCGACTCGTGGCGGTTACCACGTGTCAGATTTTGAGATGTTATCACCGATACCTGTCTGCCTTCCGCCGACTCCACCAAAAGTATTTTGGAATGGTTGTCGGCTAAGAAGGTGTGCGTAATGACTTGTGTGATGAATGCCCACAACTTCAGAGTTTTGTTTGTTGCCTTGTGATCCAGGACTAAATGGAAGTCAGACACGTTGCCCGACTTCTCAATAAAGAACAATCGCCGGAGGAATTCTTCGGAGATTGAAAACGAGGTCTGCCAAACCTCCGAAACGCCAAACTGCTGTAAAATCCATTCAAGGATGTCAGCCAGTTGCAGTGCGTTTGTCAGATAGGCTTGGCTTGTTGCTTCGTCAAGGGGTCGAAGAAAATCTGTGATTTGGGCATTACGTTTCATGAAGCCTCTCCAAGCCTCCCCGAATGGGGAGGATGCTTAGTTACTTTTGTCGCTAGTTGTTTCCTTGCTCGCAGATTTATTTGACTTGGCTTTAGCCTTTGGCTTGGATTCTGCTTCGGGAGTAGGCTTTAGCTGCTCCTGTGGCTGTTCTGCTTGTGGCTCGGGTTCATCTGCGGGCGATTGCTCCGGGACTACTGGAGGCTGAGCTACAAAATGGTCGTATGTGTCCCAGTTGGCATGAAGACGCTTATCGAGGGAGATAAGTTCCTTCAAAAACGGATAGCGGTCGGAATCCGGACATGGCGACTTCTCTGTAGAGAGGGTACGGAGTTTAAGGTGCAGTTCACGCATTTTGTGAACAATATCAAGGTTCTCCACATAGAGGGCCTTGATTTCATCGGGAAGTGAGTCGTGGTCGGCTCGCTTCCCTGCCTTAAACTCTGTTGCTGGGTTCGTTTCTGGATTCTTGAATTCCGTGTGAGACTTGACGATTTCGTCGACTTGCTTCTGCATGGCGACGACTTCCTTGTGCGTTGTCTCGCTCAAACGGAAATCCAAGTACTGCTGCAGCTTGCCAGTTATGAACTCTGCGTGTCCCTGAGGGTACACTGAGAGGTTATGATACATTATGGCGTTTCCCGACAACTGGAGAAGAAGGAGTGCGCCTTGTGCGTAGTCCTTCTTTGAGTCGGGGGTGTTAAGCCATGACTGTAGTTTCTTTGTGAATTCGGGATCTGTTTGCATGATGGGCTTAAAGTTTATTGTTGATGCCTGCGAAGAAGAAGAGGTTCTTGCCGAATGGAGTGAATGCACGGTACATCGCTTGGAGAGTCTGGCCAGTAGTTACAATGTCGTCGAAGACGATAATGTTAGGCTCTGTAGGCACGGTGTGAACATCGAAGATGGCGTTCATACGCTGCTTTGTGCGGCACGAGCAAGTATCTTCGCAACATGGTACTCCTAACATTTTGGAAAGGAGAATCATCGTCCGTGTGGCGAAGTTGCGCTCTTTATGGCGGCGCGGCGGTGTCGTTATCATGCACCAATTTCCTTTGTCAAGGTGTGCACCTAAGATGTCATGCAGCAAAGGTGCCAGGTTCTCGGCAAAAAACTGGGGCATCTCATCATCTGATTTGATGTCCGTCAGCGTCCGTCCATAGAGCGACTTCTGCCATAGCGTAGTGAAGAAGATACCGCTTCGGCGAGTGATGCGTACCTTGCGTGTGAAATCACAGCGTGCCTCTACCGTTTTATCCCATCCCTTCCGTTTCTTCTCGGCGAAGAGGTCGCCTTTCGGCGTTGCCTCTTTCGCTTTGATTGGTTGCATGGCTAAAGAAATGTCCGGGACGGATATGTCATTGACGAGTTCTGAGAGGTCGACTGGATCTTTCCCAAATCCCGTCAAATGAAATGAGTCTTGGAACTCTGCCTTATCATTCATTTTTTAAGGGTCTATTATTGAGCCTCCAGATCCAGAGCCTCCGGTCGTTCCCGCCCCTCCGGTTCCGGTTGTCGCTCCTATATCTATGTTACCATCCTCAGTAACAATGACACCTTTGTAGAAAGGTGCCGGACACTCGTCGGAGGCTTCGACGGCGATAGTGGTGGAAGTGGTGCCAGTTGCACCCTGTCCAAGGTCCTGCGCAACGGTGGTCTTTGTTGTCCACTTGTCCGAGCCAACGACACGATAATTGCCTTTCATGTCCTCGACAATGAACACGTTATCGTTGTTGTTCAGATAAGCTGCTGCTGCGGATGCTTCCTCGCCGACTCCCGGGTGAACGGCAGTCAGCTTGTTCAACTGGGTTTGCGAAGGGATTTCTCCCTGCGCTTCAGAAGTCAACTGTGACTTCTCTGGTAGGATGTCGATGTAATGCCACTTGGCATCAGCGACGAGCGCAAAGCTGCCGTCATAGACGGCTGACTGCACGCGTCCTTTTTCGTCGTGTGGGAGTTTAGGCCAGAGTGCGATGAGCAGTTTTGAGATGTAATATAGGCGGCGTTTGATACCTGGCAGTTCGGGTGTGCCTTGGCACCAGCCGAGAGATTTTTGGAGGTTGTTGCAGTTCATGTTAAAAGTGAAGAGTGAAGAATGAAGAGTGAAGAATCAATTTATGAAATGTAAGAGAGGGTTCAAGGAAGTTCCTTGAACCCATGAGAACTAGTCGGGAAGCTCGATGACCTTAAGGCGACGCTTGTCGATAGACTCATACTGCACGCCGAAGAACATAGTTGCGATGTACGAGAGTACGAACGGCGCAAACTCCTTTACGTCGATGGACTCTACATCGCCCATCTGGTCGTAGCCATAGAGCATGTTGTACTTCGGCGATACCTGCATGAACTTCGAGCCTTCCTTGTTGACGAGAGGGCAGAGAATCAGCTTGCCTGACGATCCCTCGACGGCTGTCTGCTGATACTGGTTGTTGTACGGTATTCCTGCATGGGTAAGCAGATAACCTTCGTTGTACTTGTCGGCGAAGTCCTGCGTGCAATAAAGGTAGCACGTTTCCTTGCGGAGGTGCGGATCGAGGGAGAAAAGAATCTTTTTGGCGATAGAGACTGCCGAAGCGGATGTAATCTGTTCGGTCAGTTTCATATAGTTACCATTCTTTGCCGATATAGTTCCGGCTGTGATTTCAGACTCTGTGATGGTGTCGAAGCCGTCGAAGAGGTCCATTGTGGTATCTCCTTCGGCGTTGCGCTTCGCTTTCCAGATAGCGTTGTTAAGATTCTCGGAGAGACCTTTGGCTATAAGGGCGAGTACGTTCTTAGCCGTAGGTGCCAGTTTCTGACCGTCGCCCTTTGTAGCTGCCACGGCTCCGAGAAGCGTTGTTATTGCGCTGTTTGGCTCGAAGTCAGCGACAACATCACCGAAGTATGTTTCAAGCGTGCGGAACTCCAGATTGAGGTCAACGTCGGTCTTCCGCTTTGGTTTATACGGTGCGAACTGTGCCGTTCCTGACATATAGCCGACGTTTTCCTTGTATCGGATGCCCGGTCTGCCTGTCATAAATTTCAGAGTTTCGTCCGCTCCGATAATAGGAAGCATGAGCAGTTCCTTTCGGTACTTGATAGCGGCGGTCTGGTAGTCTTGAAGAGTGAATTTTAGTTTTCCTGCCATGATTGAGGGACCCACCCCGTCCCTCCCTAAGGGAGGGGGAATGAAATGCTTGACGGGTTAAGTGGGTGCTGTTAGAGGTTAGTGATTATGAGAATGAAGAAAGGGTTTACGGAAGGAGGTCATAGAGGGCGCGTGCCTGGACTGCGGTGTCAACGAAGTCCTGCACTTCGGTTTTCTCAACCTTTGGAGGAGTGTGCGACTCGTCGAGCACGTTGTGAGTTTCGTCGCCCGGTTCCTTTTTCAACTTATCGATTTCTGCTTTGAGGTTGGTGATCTCTGTGTTGGCTGCTTTTAGTTTGTCGTTGGCGGACTGGAGGTCAGTAGCCGACTTGTCGGCTGCTGCCTCGATGCTGTCAAGCTGTGCGTCGGTCAGTGTAACTTTGCCTTCCGTCGATGTGAGGGCCTCACAAGCGAGGATGGCGCAAATGTGTTTGAATACCTTGTTCATAGGTGTTGAATGTTGGGTGGTAGGTGTTGATGAATTGTTTGTTGGTGAATGGTGTTGGTCGAGAGGTGATGAAGGATTGCTTTCCTCTTGGGTGGTTGCTGTGCCGGGATGGAAGAAGGCGGCGAGAGACTGGAAGAGCTTTGACAGCTTTGAGCGGTCGGAGGTCTTGCAGTCTGCCATGGTTGGAGGCAAAGGAATTCCTGCTTGGGCGAGGGCTTGCGCCATTGTGTCAGTGAGAACTGGCTTTTCGTCATCGGCTTCATCGGTAAGTTCATCGACGAAACCCCAAGCGAGAGCCTCCTTTGCCGTCAACCATCCGCCTTGTTTCATCAAGTCAAGAAGAGCCTTTGCGTCCTTCTTGCACTTGGTGGCGTACATCTCTGCGATGTTGGCATCGAGCTTATCGAGGTCTTTCTTCTGCTTTTCAACGTTGGCGATGAGCGAAGCGAGGTCGTCAGAGTTCATGCTTCCCCACTCGAAGAAGTCCATCGAGCATTTATGCACGAGGTACATGGCGCTTGCGTCCATGGTGATGACCTTCGCACCGAGTGAAGCAATGGTAGCGGCGGAAGCGTTCATGCCGACAAAGTGTGCATGAACGTTTCCGTGCCGCTTGAAGGCAGAAGAAATGCTGAGGGCGGTGGAAACCTGTCCGCCGAAGCTGTCGATAAGCACGTCAACTTCGGAGTCTTTATGTTTCCCTAGGATGTAGTCAACATAGTCGGCATCAAAATCGAAGCCGCCGACGAAGCCTTTGAGATGGAGGTGGTATTGTTTTGGCATAGGATTTTAATCTTATGCCGCAAAGGTAAGATATATTATAATGTAGTTAAAAGACATGACCCAACCCTACAGCCTCCCCAAGCCCCTCCAAATGGAGGGGATGTTGAATACAGTCTTAAAGGCTGAGAACTGCAAAATTCTGCCTTTTCTGCCTTGCGAAGAAAAAGCGGTGGAAGTCGGGTGAATTTTTAGCTAAAAATTTGCACGATAGGCACGATTTGTTATGAGTTGCACGAATAATACGAGTTTCACGATTAGACGGAACAAGGAACGAGGGCGCGGTGTGCCGTGAACGAGATCTCATACTTCAGAACTGAGCGGTCGCCATCGGGCGACCCGGTGGTGCGTGTGCGCTTGACGCTTGGATATGGCTGCTCGTACCTGCCAATTATGTATGATTGGCCTTGTACGGTAGTAGCCACGAATGCAAGCGGCTCGTCGATAGGAATGGTGTCGTCGGTGGTATAGAATGTTAGCACGGCTTTTTCAAGCTGTGCGTTGTTGTCAGGCGACATCGTGCTTTCGCACGTTGGAGTTCCGGACAACTCTACATTTGTTGTAAGCGAGTAAATGCCGACTGGCGTTCCCGATATAGCCTTTAGAGTTATATCGTGCGGTAAGAGCTTACAAGAAATGTAGGAGATGGATTTGATACCGGGAAGTGAATTGGACATTCGGGTGTTGGGTGTTAGGTGATAACGAATACTTCTGCCAAAGCTGCCATCAGCGACTTTCGTCATTTACGGCGTTCAAGTCGTTTTGATTTTTTGCTAATATTTGTAAGGTAGTTCTTGCGAAGGCGTTGGTAAATCTTGGCAATGGAGTCCCAGCATGTGCCGTCCTCGACGATGCCCCGCTGTTCCATGAACAAGTAGATTAGGTCCTTTTGCTGTTTTCCTATCTTTCCGAAGTCATGAAGATAGTCCCATAGATCCAGGTCAAAGTCGTCCTTGATTCTTGAAATCAAGGCACGTTTCCCAATGGCGGTGATATGGTTGTAGGTTCGTGGGTCGTGGCTCTTGCTGTATGGGATGCATACCGCTGTTTCGCCGTCCTGCTTCCGGTCCGGAATGCAGTTGTCGGGCAGAGGAACGGTTGCCCGTTGGAGCATCTTGCTTTCGATGCTCCCACGGCGTAAGTTAACTGGTTCTTCTCCACTGTGTCTGTGGATAAACCACTGGCGGAGGTACGAAGGTAGTTTCAGATAAATGCAGTAGTCAGACATTGGCAGTTAGATTTTTAACTGCACAAATATACGACATTTATCTGAAAATCAAAAAGAAAACAGTTTAGAATTTATGGTTGGAGGTCTTCTATACCAATTATTGCGATATTCCTATTTTTTATATCTTTAATATCGAGATAGATAACGCCTTTGTTTTTTATTTCTAAAGCTTGTAGTAAACCGTTCCATTCCGTTTTGCCTTTATATCTTTCTTCATACATTGCTTTTTGCTTCATAAGATATTTATCACATTCAGATTTAGAAGAAAATGCAATAGCTTGTGCAACTTTATAAACTCTTTTATTGTCATTAAAATAAGTAGCGGTAACAATAATAGTATCTCCTTCCCATAGGCTCCCGATGGAATCACCCGGAAATTTCCCTTTATAGATTATACTGCTTTCAGATGGGTCATAAGAATAATCAACTTGTTTAAAACCTTTTTGTACAAGTTGTTTAGAGAAGTCTGTAATATTACCAGCAATTGGAATTCCCCACAAATCAAGATGCGTTGTATTTTGGCTAAAAGCATTGAAGCATAATAATAATGCCAATGCAGTAATAACAATATGTTTCATCATTTCATTTCCTTTAAAACATTTGAAAAAACGTTCCAAACTTTAATTGTATAGTCAACCATCCAATTCAAAGATTCTTCGGTTTTTACTTCATCTGTTAAGTCTGTTTCGTGTTCAAGGGTTATGGTTTTATCTGAAGCATTAGGATTTGAATCCCAATTCATTTGAAATCCTAATTGCTTCTCAATATCAGCTTTCCTTGATTCAAGAAAAGCATAGGCTGTGGGTGCGGTCTTGTTTTCGATGTAAACTCTTATCCGTACAATATTCTTTTGAATATTGCACGTGTTGGAAATATGGATTCCCGATTTTCCGAGTGCGACATCGAACCAGTATTGTGGCCTTGGTGTATGCAGTGAATGTATTTTCTTTGTGGCTTTGAGCTTATCCCTAAACTTCGTCCAATAAGATAGTTGAATTTGGCCAGACTCAGTTGTAGAAGAAGCATGTTTGATGGCTTTGACATTAACACTTGGAGCACTTACGATATTCCATCTTGTGGATGCTGTGTCAGGTCCTACTTCCCATAATTCTAACTGAATACCATAAAAAGATATATCCTCCTGTGTTATGTCATTCAGCCAGTCAAGTGCTTTTTTATGCTCTTCCGTAATGTCGGTTGCTATCCAAACTATTGTTTTAGCATCAAGTGCGGATGCATACGTTATAGTTTTGCCTAAGTGGTCATGATTGGTTTTTTCAAGCTGGTTTTCAATAACTACAAATGTATTTGTGTTATTGTCTTTAGCTAACAAATCAGCTGAATATGGGCCAACAGATACTTCTCTGCCGACAACTTCTAAATCGAAGCCTATCTGTTCTCCTAATTCATCAATATGTTGTTCCAACCAAGGAGTAAAATCTTGGGCTTCATTTGGCCACATCTTTCTTGGGGAAATCTTTTTCTGCTTTACTAACTTCATCTTTTTAGGTTTTGTTCGTTGCAAAGTTAAGAATAAAATGTGAAAAAGGCTCCGATTGGAGCCTTTTTTTGAGAAATCTTCTAGTAATTATCTCTGAAGACGTGTCCATCGCTGAATGAGAGATCTAGTGAGAACAATTCATCGGCGAACTTCTCGTAATCGATGAACGAAGCGAGAGCGCTGCGGGCGAAGCTCGGGTAATTATCCTCGGCATACTCCCTTGCATATTCTTCCTCGCTCTTGTAATCTCCGATATAGCTGTTCTCGAAATGCTGATAGTCCTCATCGCCATAGAGCCACATGAACTCTTCATACGCCTTCTGCTTGTCCTCGCTGAGACCGAACCAGAAGATAATCTTGTCGAAGACTTCCTCTGTGATTCCGCTCTCCGTGTACCACCGCTCAGGAAAGTACATGAAATCCTGAAACATGAGCTCTGGATCCTGCTCATCCGCGTGTAGGTGATGGCAGACATCCATGAATTCCTCATAATCTGCACATGCGGTGAGATCAATCCATGCTCCGAAAATAGAGCCGCAATTGTACTTGAAGTACGTACCGACGTACAGAGCCGGGTACTCATCTTCCGGACAAAGGATGTAATCCTTGATGTCTGCCAGCTGCTGTTTGAGCCTGCGGCTATAACTGTTCTCTCTTTGAGCGGCATCCTGCTCAACTGTCATTTCTCCTTTTTTCTGCATAACTTTTAAAATTAAATTGTTAGACATAATGATTAATAATTTACACTGCATTGGAAGATTACGAGCGGCGCAACGGCAAGGAATTACGAGCAAAATTTTTGGAATACCTTATTTCGGGGTTGGAGGAGAAATAAGGAAGGTTGCTGAAAACTTTGTGTGGGAATAGCGATGTGCGGTACTTGCCATGCGGCGCGACAATTTATCTTCGCAGTGGAAATATTGATTATTATGACTTTTCAATTTCTTCCCATTTTATGTTATGCAGAAGGAAGGCAACAAATGCGTTGAGGAGGCTGCTGCCAAATTTGAGAACGGCGGAAGTCGCGGCTTAAAAAGAAGGTGGGGCCTTTCCCTAACCCTCCCCAGTAGGGAGGGGACGGAAGATGCGTGCTCGGCTGTCGGTACTGCTATAAGTGCATTGCGGCTTCGGAGTGTGGATTGCCGCATGTGAGGGTTTATGAGGATTGTCCTGCCATCATCTACATAGCGATGTGCAAGTACCTCTTTTGGATTGAATGAGCTTCCCGGAGCGGTGGTACTGGAGAGCCTTTGAATGGATTCGATAAAATAATCCTCTGCTCAGCGTGGAGAAGTAGTCAAGGCGTGTTCATGTGGCTTTATGGCCATGAGAACGTTACCTTTTTTGAACAGATATATCGGAATTTACAAGGGCGAGACTAGAAATGTGCCGGGGATGATTATCCAAGATTCGTTCCGCAAGTTCATCATTACAGAAATTCGCTACCGCTTTTGTGGTCTGTCATTCAGCATTGGACACGTCCTACCTCCGTTTATAGAAGATTTGTCAAGAAAGGCGTAAATCGGTGCCATACCTCTTATAAAATTTGAAAAGTGGCTGTGGCATTGAGGGCATTGTGGGGCATTGATACTGCTATATATTACATTATTGATTATCAAAAAGATATAAAAATAAGTAATGCCACATCGATGCCCCAAGCGTGCCCTACAATGCCACAGATTAAACGTTCTTAACGTTTAATGCCACAAGATGCCACTAAATGCCCCGATGTTAATCAGGGCTTAAGTGGCTGATTATCAACGATGCCCGAAATGCCACAAATGCCACAGCCGTTTTTTGAAAATTTGAAATGTCCAATTTCGAGCAGATAGCCCTTAAAGCGCCTAAAAAAGGGCGATCACGTGAAGTGACCGCCCAAGTGCGATGATAGAGCGACGGGCTAGAATGGCTCGTCGTTTTGTTTTTCCTCGTCGAAAAGAGTTGGCTCTGGGTCGTTTCCCGGTGCATTTGGCTCCGGTTCCCCTATATCTGAATCGAGAATAATGCCATATTTTAAAGAAATTTGGTTGTACTTGAAGCATAGCGGTCTATCCTTATCCCAAATGGTTTTATAGCCTTTAACGTTTCCACCTGCGTCGACGATTGGTTGCTGAATAACCTGTCCGTTGTTATTGAAGCGTTTGAACCGTTCCGGGTTGGAGGTCTTGCCGATATACTCGGGCGTGTTCACTAGATAATGAAGAAGCGACTCCGAAGGAAGGAGATGCTCCGCCATCTGGTTGCCAAGCTGCTTATACGTTGCAAGCATGGAGTTTTGCCGTATCATCAGCACTGGCACCGACGCTTCGAATAACCACGGCGTTTTCTGCGTATTGGTGTACAGTTTATCCTTGTACTTGACCATATAATCCTGGCCTTCCTTGAACATTCCCTTCTGATGTGCCGAGTCGATAATGTTCCAGAACTTCGCCACTTCATCCGTGTTCTCACAAAGGTCGTTCTGCCGTTTCACTCCTTCCACACAAATATTAAGGAGGTCCTCATAAGTGAACGGCAGTCTCGCGGTCTGCTCGATGGCAAGGTACGCTGCAAGAGGAACCTGCCAGTTGTGCTCGATTCTATCCATTATTTCGATGCCATGCAACGCACGTTCCAAGTCCAGTCCTGCCTTCAGCCAAGCGTTGTTCCATGACGTTTCGAAGCTGTCCCTGTGGTTAAGGAGTTGAAGGGTTATGTTCGTTCCACCCATCTCACGCATTTTCATAAGCTCGTCGTAATTACGGCGTTCCTCTGCGTTGTGGTGCTGCTTGTCGTATGTAAGGAATATGAGTCGGGAGAAAAGAGCGATGTCGCTTGTAGGCATCTCCTGTCCGGTAACGATTATTCCGCAGTCTACACGGGCTTGCTCACGTTTCTTATCCTTGTCCATGTTCATTTTGACACGGCCAATGCCTCCCCAGAGGTCTTTGAGCCACTCGATGCGGATGGGCGGTATGCTGTTTTTGTACTCGTCGAGGTGAACGAGTGCGTTGCTTACTGAGGCTACAGAATCAGATAGGGCGGCGAAGGTGCCAGACTCCAAGTTTGGCGGTTCCGGATTGTCGATGAAGAACTGCGTGAGTGTTTTGGCAAGCTGCGTTTTTCCCGATCCTTTCGGTCCGAAAATATTAAGGATTGGAAAGAACTGTATTTTCGGTTTGATGATGTCGCGGAAAAGCGATGCGATATAGAATAATAATCCCACCTTTGCGTTGTCGCCAAACACGTCGACAATCTTAGTGAAGTATTCGTTTAGCGTGAACGCCGAATACTTCTTTCGGATGAACTTCTTTTCGTTTACGAATAGTTCATCGGAGTCCTTGTATAGCTCTGAGAGTGCCGGAAGGTAGAACGTTCCTGCCTTCAGTCGCACGATACCCATTTTGTCGATATCATACCACTGGCCGTCCTCCCATGCGCCGTTGCAGAAAGAGAAGAAGCCCAGTCGGTTCCATCCCAGTTGTTTGATCTCCACAGCCGTTTCCGTTTCTTTTGCCATGAACGTCTGTAGTTTTATAAGGGCGTTGTCATCAGCTAGCCAAGTATAGTTTCCTATTCCTAAGAGTTTCTTCCGGAGGTTCTTCGATGAAGTAAGCGTGTCCATGTCAAGCTCAATCATTTCCGGTTTGCATTTGAAGTCGTTGTTGTCAATCATAAACAGCCTCACTGGATGCACTTCGTCCTTGATATGGAAAAGCGGTTTCAGCTTGAAGTTCGACCACCTGACTTCCTTTCCGTCCTTCGTCGTTCCGTAGTAGCAGTTTCCTTTCTCAATAAAGCCGAATTCCCTCAGCATGTCGATGCCGTTGGCTTCTTTGTTCTTCGCCTTGTTCTCTGCCTCGACCTTTCGTTTCTTCACGGACTTCATGCCGTTTTGCCATGCCGTGCGATGTCCGTATTTCCCGACTAGTTGCGCAAAGTATTCCTCCTGCAGATCCTCGTCTTGAATACACACAATAAGGTTGCAGAGGGATTCAATGAACTTCTGCCGTTCCTCTGTAAGCATATCCGTTTTGAAGGTCTTTTGAGCGTACCAGAAAACAAATTCCTCTTCATCGAGCTTATCGAAGATCGCCCTCGACTTGATATACTCGTCCGGGTCGCGTTTCTTCGACTTGTTGCATGGTATCTCACGGACACTGACGTTGAATCCCAGTTGCATTGCACGTGTACCGCTTCTCATTACGTTCTTGAATCCCTGGCCAAGTTTCTCGCCTGGTTTTGGAACATCAGAGTCGGGGATAAAACAGAGGCTAACATGGAGTTTCTTCAGTTCCGCGAACTGTTCGTCAGTCCACGCCCCACCTAACGATGCGACAACGTTGTTTATGTCAAGCGACTGGAGTTTCATCACATCAGGCCCTCCCTCGACGAGGAACATCTTTTCCTCCTTCCGTGCCTGCGTTGCTGCGAAGTTTATCCCGAAAACGGATTTGCTTTTGTCGTAGACTATGCTGTTGGAGGAGTTCTTGTATTTCGCCGGGTTGTTCGGGTCCAGAGTACGTGCGGTGAATCCGATTATCTTGCCTGAGCGGTCCCTTATCGGGATTGTGATGCGGTCGATAAAGATGCAGTTCCACGAGTGGTACTGGTCGTTATAGTGCAGCACTCCCATCTGTTTGAAAATGTCGAAGTCCAGACCCGTTTTCTCCGCCCAATTGGCTACAGTCTGAAAACCTTTAGGCGCATAGCCGACTCCTATCTCCTTGCAAAAGTTCGCTCCCCACCTGCCTATCGCGTACGACTTGTGTGTTAATGCGTCGGTTGTTTTTTCCTGTAATTGAGCTGTGAAGAACTCTTGCAGTTTCTCATTATAAATGAGCATAGACTGGCGGAGTTTCTCCTTTGCTTCCTCTTCGGGGCTTGCCTGTATCTTCGATTCGTCAAGAGTGATGCTGAGGTATTCCTTTAGGAGGAGTTTCACGGCTATCGGAAACTCCACTCCTTCCATCAACATATAGAACGTGATGACGTTTCCACCATGGCTGCACCCGAAGCAGTGGAAATACCCCTTGTCCGGGCTAACATGAAATGACGGTGTCCTCTCCGTATGTCCCGGCAAAGGGCACAGACCCACTAAGTCACGTCCTACACGTTTCAGATTGGTATATTTCTTGACCACGGTCTCAATAGGGACCTGGTCAAGAATCATATTAATATATTTTTGGTCTATCATCGCAATGCGCTTTTTTATGCGCCAAATTTAGTTTGGTTTCATTGTCTCTCAAAAGATAAGATTCAGCTTTGGTTCAAAGGTCATCGGCTTGCCATGGTACTTCGGTGTTTCGCCTGCGAATACGAAGTCTGTTACGTTTGGGATGGTGGGTGAGGTGTATGCGTAGCCTTGCGAGTCGAACAATACCATTTCGTTGGCTTTCTTCGCGATGGCAGCGAACCACCGGACTTCACCTTGCGGCGAGATTACTACTTCGATTGGGGTTAAGCCTTTGGCTTCGATCAGTCTTTCAAAATCTTCTGTTCTCATAGGTCGTTGGTATTTATTAGTTTCTTGGGAATGGATGGGTGAAGAAATAATCTTCCGATTCAACGTTGAATGTGCAGTTGGGGGCAACACAAAAGAATGCTTCGATGTCCGTTCCCCAACTACGTTTCTCTATAGTGAGGAAGATTTCATACTCTGCAGTGTTTGGGTTGTTCCCTAAGATATAGTTCATTGTACACTTGTAACGGAAGATCTCTCCTTGCGTTACTCCGATTAGGTTGGGATGCTGCTTTACGAATTCGTCTACCACGGCTTTGCAGACTAGTTCCTGCGATTCATATTTCTTGCCGTTGTAGTCATATCCGAATGTTGTCATGCTCATAGTTTTTGGTTTAAAAAGCACCGCTGTCCTCACGGATGGCGGTTGCTGAAAATAAATGATGTTATCTAGAGTTGTTGAACTCTCTACTTCGACTGAATGAATCGGTAAAGCTCGCTTCTAAGAAATACTACTGTCTTGCCGATTTTATGGCTCGGTAGTGTGTCGTTCTTGGCTCGCTTGTAAACTGCCGATACACTTCTTCCAATCATCTCGGCTACTTCCTTCGCCGAAATGTAATCACCGTCCTCCAGTTGCTTCGGGGCGATGGTTTCTCTCTCGAAAGGGAACTTAATAGTATTCTTTCGGGATCCTTTTCTTCCATTCGTTCGCATACTTCCTGTCGTTTAATTCTCGTTGACGTTCCTCTAATGTTACAGGGACCAGTACCAGGTACTTACCATAGGTGCGCTTATGGCAATGGATAAAGAAGTTTTTTAGGGGAACAGCTTTGTCCCCGTTGTACTTCACGCTCTGGACTGAGAAGGTGCTCATTAAGAATCCTTCGTCAGGAATTGCAATAAGTGTTTCACCTTGGTGCACTCTAGCAAGAATCTCTGCGTTGCTAAAGCCTTCAATCAGTCGGCATGGAATGCCGCCAATGACTCGCACTTCTTCTTTTCTGTTTCTCATTGTTTTGTTATTTAAAATGTTATCCTCCAAGCTCGTCTCGGAGGCTGCACCTGAGAATGTACCGGAATGAGAGAAGAAAGTGTTTACATTTTTTATTGGTTCTCTTAATAAAGTTGCGGTTTCTTGCATGTTCCTTATAAATTTCTGCCTTCAACGTTTGGTTATGTCGTTGATTATTAGTATCTTTGCAGTGTTATCTAGAGAGGTTACTATAAAGTAAATCTTCATCACACTGCTTGGGTTCTTCTTGAACCATGCTGCAAAAATATACGAAATTTTGCCGAAAAAGTAGAGGTTTGTTTAGATTTTTACTTAACTAACTATCTTTTTAACACACAATTTCCCTATTTATAGGGGTTGTAGGCGATCTTTGTTAAAATGAGATTATTCCATTAAGATTCATTAAGAAATCTAGAGTTTTTAAAGTCCGATTTTGCTCTACTATGATGTCTCTTGAATTTTAACACTATGTTACCGAATCTATTTTTGGTAACATGAGTGCTTGTAACTTGCTGATAACCAATGGCTTATGATGAAACCATGCGGGTCACTGGAAAAATTTGACAAAAAGTAAAAAGGACAAGGATGCTGTTAATACAGCACCCTTTTTTCGTGCCTAAAACAAAGCAAGTTAGCTATTTCACAGGCTTTTACACGCCTCAGGACTGAATAATGTACAATGTTAAATCCATCACTATCGAGAGGTCGGAAGTCGTTTGAAATTGGATTACATTGAAGTGCGTGGGAGTCCATTGGAGGCATTTGCAATCCCAAAATACAATCCCGAGTCCACTTTAAAAAGTCCGTATTTGCAAAGAGCGAACTTCTTTTGTTGCGGGGATTGCTTTTTGTAATTCCGTGCTATAACTGACTTATAATCAATTAAGTGTCAAACCGTAAGCAGTATTATTAATCCGCTGATGCCGATATATGCATAGACGACATACTTGAAGACTTTATTTGATAAATGGCGGAAGACATAACCTCCGATTGTCATACCAATGGCAACACCGCCAATTCCATAGAGATAACCGTAGCCAACGGCAAAAGTCAGGAATCCGTTATACGCCCTTACTATCAGCATGGACAGATTCCCGAAGAAGAAATAAGTCTGAGCCAGTGCCATGTATCTGTCCTTGTCATGCTCGGATGAAATGAAATACAACACGGCTGGTGGTCCTTGCATACCGAAGAAGCCACCCATCAGTCCGCTGAGTGTTCCGGCACCTATCTGTGTCTTCAAGTTCGTTTTCAACCGTATGCGCTCACTGAAGAATGTAAACCAAATGCTGGTTAATATCAGTACCACTCCCAGTATACGCCTTAATAATACGTCATCCATACGCTTCAAGCAAAATATCGCAACGGCTGAGATTATGATGAACGTAATGAGTATCGGAAGCAGGTGGTGCCAGTTCAGGTACTTCCTCATTCTGAAACTAACAATAAGGGAAGTCGTCATGGCGAGTAATCCTGACAATGTGGTCGCTTCACCGTAAGACGGCAGCAGGTATGGCAGCACCGTCATAATGAAGATGCCGAATCCAAAGCCTGTCGTCCGCTGAATGAAGCTGGCGAGAATGCTCAGCAGGAATATGCTTATAATGGTTGTGGACATTTCTATTTGAGTATAACCTCTGCCTCTTCCTCAAGGTGCTTAACATCGTCATCGGAAAGTTCAAGAACATCGCTTGTCCAACTTTGTGGCGGAATGGAAACACCAGTCTGATAGTCAAGAACGTCAGCCTTGATGAATGTAAGCAAGTCTGTGAGCTTCGCACGGCACTGTGACGTAGCCGACTTTCCGCTAGCTCCGCTGAGTGCGACTTTCTTGCCATTGATACAAGTCGGTGTGGCATAATCACCCGGCTTTATTGGACGTGAAAGCCAGTCGAAGAGGTTTTTCACAATGCCTGGATAGCTGTAGTTGTATTCCGGAGTGAATACCCACAGGGCATCAGCATCAGATACTTCCTTTCGGATGCGGTGAACGACATCCAGTTCCGGAACTTCCTTGTCCTGATTGACGAAAGGCTGTTCCGCGAAATCAAGGTACTTTACTTCAGCCTTGCCTTCAAGTATTGTCTCGGCCTTCTTAGCCAGTTGGCGGTTGAAAGACTTCTCACGCAGAGAGCCGACGATAAATAGAATTTTCTTCATTGTGGTTCTTTTTAGTGGGTGGTTGATTATTATTTTAGTCTAAGTCGTCATTAACTATAGTTTTGCCGAATGGTGCAAGGGCAAGGCGCATGAGCCGGAAATGCATTCTGCCCCATGGAATGCCGATGATGGTTATGCAGAGAATAATGCCCCAGAACAAATGGGTAAGTGCTATCCAAATTCCGCCGACAAAGAACCAAAGGACATTCATGAACATGTTCAGGCAGCCGGTGCCCTGCTCCTTGTCAACGATATGTGAGCCGAATGGCCACAAGGCTAGAATGCCCAGCCGTAGGTTGGCAATGCCGAACGGAATGCCGACGATGGTAATCATCAGCAGAAATGATGCGATGAAGTATTCGATGGCAATGCTCAGTCCGCCGAATATCAGCCAAAGTATGTTTCCTAAGATTTTCATTGGAGGTTCTCTTTATTAGTTAGTTTGTTCAGAATGCCACGACAGCCATCCTCAATGAGATCAAGAGCTAGTTCAAAGTCTGAGTCTCCGCCATAGTATGGGTCGGGGACGCTCGTCCTGCCTTTGTACTTTATGAAGTAGTCTGCCATGCGGATAACTTTCTTCCTTCCAGAATCATCATGCGCTTGCCAAGTAATATTCTTGTAGTTTTCATCATCCATGACGACAATGTAGTCGAAGTCATCGAAATCCCGTGAAGCATCAAACTGCCGTGCTATATGGTCAATCTTGTAACCTCGCTTTGCTCCATGTTGCCGCATTCGCTTGTCAGGAAGTTGTCCGACATGCCATGGACCAATACCGGCTGAGTCAATGACAAACTTGTCACTCAATCCTGCTTCATCAACGAACTTCTGCATGATCGCATTGGCTGCCGGAGAGCGGCAGATGTTTCCCAAGCAGATAAAAAGTATCTTTGTCTTATCCATTACCTTTCTTAAAATGACGTTTCAAAGGTACTGAATTTGAAGAATACTTGCAAGTGAATGCTAGAATTTGTGCTATAAAAGACAAATGCTCCCATAATACGAAATAATGAAAGCATTTGGTCTGGAGAAGACTTTGATTAAGTCTATTTTAGTCGTCGAAGTCAGAATATATACTATTTACTATATTCCAAGGGTCGAAGCCTTCATTCTGTAATTGAGCAGAATAGTTGTTGACAATAACCACTATCTGTTCATAAATGACATCTTGGTCTTCATTCTTTTGCTTGCCAGATTTTATACATGTTCTTACCTCTTCTGCAAATTTATTTGCGACTTCATTTGTTTTATATGAAGAAGTATGTTCGGACTGCGGCTTTGAATCAGGTGTAAAATTCTCTTTATCTTCTTTTATTTCTGTTTTGCTATGATTGTCTTGAGATTGGGGGGATTGTGCTTGTTGTTGAACAGGCCTATAATATACTCTAGTCGGAGGCGCTGGCACAGCTTTCGAGCTATTATTCAAAATAAAATCCTTTAGTTCACGCACATCATTAGTCATTCCCCTAATTTTGAAGAATAGAACAATTTGAAGAACAGCTACTACTAAAATAACAAATGCAAAGATTCCGCTAATTTCTTCCATAGTTATTTAAAATTACATATGTTTTAACCTGTCCACTGGTAGGAGCAGTTTGTTGAAGTTCTAAGAGTCCGTTTTCCGGATTGAGTTTACCTCGAAACTGATTGCTTCCAAGACTAAGGACTACGTCATATAAAGACCTTGTAAAGTCATATGTGTAGATATTGACATTAACGTTATTGCTCTCCTCGTCTGATGAAATCCGTTTGTAATTATTATCCTCTATTGGATAATAATATGCGCCATTATCTAAAGGTATGCCATCTATGCCGTTTCTTGTGATGGTATAAGTGTCATAATAAAGTTCGTATGTACCCGGTTTGAAGGTGTATTTTATAAAATCACAAGAATACTTTTGAATCCTTGAATAGTTAGAGGTAGAGTCTATTACTTGACAGTTCCCGTTGCCAAAGATTATTTTACTAGGGTTCCTTTTCGCTTTGATAGTATCAGATATTGTTCGTGTTACAGTATCTTTAGTAATGACTTCAGGATGCCCTTCTGTTATAAAACGGTTAACGATTTCTCGAATTTCATAATCGTTATCTGTATAGAATGGTCTATTCGGCTCTAATGCGTTATCTGCATAATACCACACCGTCCCACTTAATAGTGCGTCTTTTTCTGCTACGCCTCCATTTTCTGAATCATTATCACTACTGCAAGCGCATACAACAAGTAATAAAGACAGGAAGAGTAAGTTCTTAATTTTCATCATAGGATAAGTTTAATCTTTATTGTTTCCTTTGTTCGCAAAGGTAGATATTTTTTATTAGGAAATAGCATTCCTTTGACTTTTAATTATAGAAAGTGAGGGTGCCACAAGGGAAAGCCAACCAAGAGCTATTGCTTTGTGGAACAGCTTGACTATTGAAGTGAAGTTCTTAAGTAGTTTGATTCTATTATATTGGCCTGCAAAGCTACATCATTAAAAAGAAAAAGGCAGCTTCTTCGTTGAAAACTGCCTTCAATGGGTTCAGACGTTACTGAACTTTTCTATATGACAACTCTCTTATTATCCTGTCATCACATCATCCCGCCATCCTATCATCCTACCTGTGTCCACCGAATGAACCAGAAGTCGTTGTAGTGTTCGTTGTAGTCCTTGTTGTACCTCCAAAGCTACTGATATTGCTTGTCGTACCGAAGCTGCGGTTGCTGTTAGCCCTTGGAGATGAGAACGAGTGATTGCCATTGCTTGGAGTACGGTTGACGGTGCGGTTGGAGTTCGAGTTATTGAGGTTGCCGAACGAGCGGTTGCCTGTGGCCGTGGTTGTTCTGTTCACCGTGCGGACAGGCTGAGAGTTCGTGCGAACGACCCTCTGTGTCGGCTGACGCCAAGAACGCGAAGTGTAGTATCCGCGACTGTTGCCACCGCGGTAGCTTACGTACACTGTCGGACGGGCGTTATACCAAGCCGTAGTTGGGTAATAGCTGTAGATGCGCCAGTTCCATGTGTTATCAGACCAGTACACCGGACGGAAGAAATAGTAGGTTGCAATGTATTCATTGTACTGCCATCCAGCAAGAATGCTTTGCAGCTCGTAGTTGCGGCGTGCCCAGTAAGTTCCATAAACATCGCTGTAGTCGTTGACAGCCATGAGGTAGTCGAGGTTTATCTGATAGGTTGCCTCGTATTGCTCCTCAGTGAGTCCGAGCTCATAAGCCATCTTGTCTGCAAGGAACAGAGCCTGCTGCTTTGCCTGGTCGTATGTCATTGCCGAAGCCGATGTGACTATCGTCATCATCAAGGCTATCATCATTATCTTTACGCGTTTCATAATCTTGTCGTTTTAAAAGTGAGACATGTTAATTATCTCTTGTTTCTGGTGGCAAAGTTATGAACTATTCAGCATTCCGGCAAAGTAAAACTCCTATTCCGCAGCGGTGTTTTCCCTATTTGTTGTGGGGATTTCCCACTCAGGCTTTATTCTTGGTTAGGAAAGTAATGATAAGACTTGCGAATGCAAAGAGTCCTCCAACAATGCAAACACCGGTCCAACCCAGTGCTGCCCAACCTTGTCCTGACAGGAATGTTCCAAGGCTACCGCCAATGAAGTATGTAGTCATGAAGATGGTGTTGGCACGACTACTTGCCTCAGGTATTTGGGCAATGCACCCACTTTGGTTACTGAGCTGCTGGAATTGCGTGCCAATATCAACGAGGATTAGCGCAACAATTAATCCTATATAACCATAACCGAAGAAATAGGAAACGAGCCAGCCAATGATTTGGATTAAAGCGCCGCATCCGCTGAACTTCTGTATTCCGTACTTTGGGATATACTTTCCAATACCCGAAGTTACTATCGCTCCCGCCATACCGCAGAGTCCAAGCATTCCGACCATGTCGCTGCCTGCAAAGAACGGACGTTCAGCAAGATGGAATGCCATACACGACCATATCGTCAGCATAGAGCCGAAAGCTAGTCCGCCACGGATGCTGTACAAACGGATTGTCGGATGCGTTCGGAAGATAGTCCAGACCGAATGCATCAGCTGAGGATATGTGCCGGTGAAGTTGCGCTTCATGTTTGGCAAGATTCTCAAGGCGATACCACAGCAGACTATCATCAGTGCGGCAGCAATGAGGAACATCGCACGCCAAGACATCCATTCGCCAATAAATCCACTTACAACACGGGCAGCAAGGATGCCGGTAAGCAAGCCTGAAAGTACATAGCCAATGTTCTTTGATTTGTCTTCCGGGCGTGAGAATTGTCCAGCCACTGGGATAAAAAGTTGCGGGATAACCGATGATGCACCAAGCAATAGCGACGCTCCCCAAATGATATAAATGTTGTTTGCCAAGCCTATAATCAATGACATAACAGCTGCCATAGTCATACAGACCGATATTATTCGCCTGCGGCTGTACAAATCGCCCGACGGGATAATAAAGAAGAGCCCGAGAGCATAGCCGACTTGTGTGACAACGGTTATGAAGTTTGCTGTTATGTGACTAATACCAAGGTCGCTGCTTATCATTTCAAGTAACGGCTGGTTGTAATAAAGGTTGGCTACCGTAACACCTGCGAGTATTGCCATCGCAATGACAATGCCGCGTGGTATTCCCATATCTTCTTTCAGTTCCATCATTAGTCTATGGTCGTCTTTCAAACTAAGCAAGTGCAAAAATACTGCTTTTTGTTGGCTTAATGAAAATCTTACAGTACTTTTGTGGTATGGAACAGCAGGAGAATAATATCTATCAGCAAATCATAGCAGGCATTTACCAGCTCATTAATGGAGAAGGTGGCTGCGGCCGAGTCGTCGGTATGTCCGTTGATAACGATGACAATGCTATCATAGTCCAGCATATAGAGATGTCTGACCGATTCCGCCAGTCGCTGATGGATGACATAAACGAGCAGATTTCTGAATGGCGCGTTAATCCATTCACGAATATAGCCACAGAGGGAAAAGACAAAATCAAGTTCTATCTTTTACCCGAGGAAGAAATAGAAAAGGCTTACAAACAGCAAAGCCTGTAAGCCAACCTTAACGATTTTTTGTTTTATGAGCATGCTTAATGTAGGAATAGGACGCTGAACTTATCGGTATCCCATTTCGCTTATAGTGGAAAACGAAAAGGGCAATCGATTGGGATTGCCCTCAGAGGAATGGCATTGACAAATCTATTCCTCGTTATAGGAGATTTAAACATTATGCAACTTGTATCTGTTTCCCACAATTTGATGTTGTATTGTGGCACAAATGATTAAATAAATTTACCATTCATGCCACTTGTAATTATGCTTTACTTACTTTGTATCACATAGAATTCGCTTTTATCTTTAAAGCGTTTCCATATTCAAAGTACTTTCCAGGCGAGCGCCCCACTCTTCTCCGTTCTGCGGCAGGAAAGTGTGGAGACCAAGTTCGCGGGCTGTTTTGAGGTTCGTTTCTCCGTCGTCAATGAATAGGGTCTCATCGGGAGCGAAGCCTTCGCCCTTGAGCATCTTATTGAAAATTTCCTTTCCCGGCTTCATGCACTTCTGTTCAAAGCTCAGATACTGGTGCTCACGAGGAATGTAATAGTCGATGCCGTGTCCGTTGCCGTCGAATGTAGAGCTGCGGAACCACGACGTTACGAACGGATTAGTGTTTGAGAGCAGCGCCAGATTGTAGCCTTGCGCCCTGAACTTCACCAGTTCATCAAGGTTGGACTTTGGCACTTCCACCATGAAAGCGAGCCAAGCCTTTTGGCATTCGTCCCAACTGACTTCGCGCCCTGTATGCTCGCTGACGCACTTGCGGAACTCTTCGTCCGTTATCTTTCCCGCTTCCATATCGCCGAAGAAGCCTTTCTGGGCATAGAGGTTCATAAACTCGCTGACGTTCTTGAAGCCTAAGCTCTCGAAGGCATCAACGCAGCGTTGCAATTCTATCCTGCAAAACACTCCACCAAAGTCGAAAACTAAATTCTTTATCTTAGCCATTATTCCGTTTGATTCTATTTTTATTGGCCTGCAAAGTTACATCATTAAAATGAAAAAAGGCAGTTTCTTTGTCGGAAACTGCCTTCTATGGGTTCTGTCGTTGCTGAACTTTTCTATATAACAACCCTATTATAATTTTTAATACAGAACTACCGGAAAAACAAAAGGGGCCAACCCCCAAGGCTGGTCCCTGTTATTATGCTAAGCAAGACGCTTATTTGAAGTCCTCAATGTTAAGCGACCTCAATGCGTTTAATCTCTTTCTCAGCCTTCTGGGTACGAGGAAGTGTTACATGGAGCACACCATTCTCAACCTTTGCTCCGATCTTATCTTTCTCGACATCGTCAGGCAGAGTCAAAGCCTGCTCGTAGTTGCTGTAAGAGAACTCACGACGGAGGTAGTGCTCCTTCTTGTTCTCATCCTTCTTGTCGTCCTTATGCTCCATCTTGATTACGAGGTTGCCATCGTTATCAAGGTTTACATTGAAGTCATCCTTCGTTGTGCCCGGAGCGGCAAGTTCAATATCGTATTCGTCCTTGTTCTCCTTGACGTTGATTGCCGGAGCCGTTACGCTCATCTTAGGCATCCAACTGTCATTGTTGAACATATCATCGAAACTGTTATCTAACCAATTCATTGCGTTGCGAAGTACTGGATACATTGTCATAATAAAAATCCTCCTGTTTATTTTATCGACCTCATCCATTACTGAACTCGGTCTTAAGTTCTTTAATTATCCTCGGTTCTTAACTCCTTCAAGTCTCCTTTCGGTTTCTCTCGGAGTTCCGAACTTCACCAGGCATTATGCAATGTCCGTGCCTGGGCTGCACAACGCCTGAAAGTGTGCCAAACTTGGCGGGATTTGTCAGTAAAGTATAATTATTTTTACCTTAACTGACAAATCCCGCCAACATTGTCAATAAGCGGGAAGGAGCTGAATTAAACTCATACCGAAGCAAGAGTCCAGCGACTTGTACGATTCGCCTTTGCAAGGCGAGCGGACAGCCACAAGGGCCGTCCCTGCGGTGGATGGCAAAGAAGACAAGGGTGTTTGCTCTGTCAGGATTTTTTCTTTTCGGTTTTTATTGCTTTTTCCTCTGCAACTCGTTGATTATCAATGCTGCCACAAAAGGGCAACTTTGGGCTTTCAAGACCTTAGCTTTGAGGCGCTAAAAGGTCAACTATTGCAATGCGAAAGGTCAGCTTTTGCGAGCCCAAACGTCAACTTCCGTTTTGCTGTAAACATTTTTTACGGATTTCAACTCGCAACTGGCAGGATGAAATCTCTCCGTTGTTCCACCTCCAATAAGCATGACAAAGACTATTCTTTACCCTTTTACTTTTTTACCTTTTTACCTTTATCCGTATGTTTCGATAAGGAACTTGATGAAGTTCGGGTCCATAGAGTTTACGGTACCTGAATCATTCTGATTCATTGCAGCAATCTTCTTCGTTTAATAGTTTATCGCTTCCATTGTCTTTTGTTTTTAACTTGGTGCAAAGGTACTGGGTTTTATTCGATGGCCCTTTATCTTTTTTACTTCTGTCTTTACATCGATTACTGATAATACAGCCCTGCTAAACTACTACTTAGAGCTCGTCGATTTCCTCGCTTGTAGTCTCTATTACTGCTGCGGCAAGACTGTCGGCACACTGAACAATTGCACAGAGGGGATATTCGAGCCGTGCGGTGTCGTAGCAACGTTCGTCCTCGTATGAGTTGAAGTTGAGTCCGAAGGCTCCCATGTGCCATCTGATGGCAAGCATCTCGTCGTCCTGGAGAGCTAAACCTGAAAGAAGCAATTGTATGACGGACTTTTCGCCGTGTCCCATTGGGAACTTCTTGTAGCTGATGGCGTAGCCTTCGGAGTCCTCCCACATTCCGGTGGTCTTGTTCTTGCGGCGCTTTACAGTGCGGTGGTAGATGTCTGTCTTGCAGACATCATGCAGCAGAGATGCGATGATGACGCTTTCACGCTTCACGTCGTTCACCGATGCGGGGTCGAGCTTTTTGAGACCGTCCCATACCATCAGTGCTGCATGACAGACGTTAAGGCTATGCTGACACAGTCCACCTTCAACGTTGAGGTGGTGTCCTGCTGATGCCGGTGCCTCAAAGAAGCCGTCGTGTTCCAAGTCACCTATTACGTAGTCAATGCCTTCGCGCTTCGTCGAGCGCAGAAGCTCTTCAAATTCCTCCTTGTTCTTTTCTTTATCCATAATGATAGCTTTATTCTATTACACTCTATGCCGTTTGTTTACTATAGACTTTAGTATTCCGGCTCAACTGGGGCGTCCTTCTTTCGGACCGCTTCCTCCTGCTTCCGCTGAGCCTCCTTTATAGCTTTCTCGTAACCGGAGAGAGCTGCGAAGGGTGCAAACTGGGCCGCCCGCTTGTGCATTGGCATGCGCGTGTGGTTCTTGGGCTCAGGGTGTGGCAAGTGAATTATATCGTCGTATTTTCCCATAATTCATTTCTTTTATATCCATCTCTTTACGCCCGGTGTCCTCCAATCTGATTGTTCCGCTCCTTTTGCGTTGCACCGTCAGCGAAGTTAAGCCCCCGGAGCAATGAGTTTTTGCCGAATTCCTTCTTTATTTTCAAAGTTGCCTCCTGCAAACGGCGCTCCTTCGCAAGTGCCTCGTCGGTCTTTTCCTCTTCGGCTTTCTCTTGTTCATAATCAGTGAAGAGGTCCAGCTGAACCGGATTTCGCCTGCGTTCGTGCTCTGCCTGCTCCTCGCTGATTACGTGGGCAGCAGTAACGTTAAGCCGTCTGATGAGGAGTACCGGATTAACAATTCTGTCGAACAGCTCTGTTACGGCACTTATGATAATCTTCGATGACGACGTCGGACGTTCAAGGTTTATGGAGCCGCGGGCCGATTTCGGAACTCTGCGGCCGTACCAGTCAACGGAGACTTCTCCATTGTATTGATTTCGAATCTTAGCATCTGTGAGACTCTCTCGGTCATAACCAACATTCAGAACTATCTGGTCGCCAACGACATGCTTGTCGAGCATATCCAATGCCAGCGTGTCAGCCATTTCACGAACCACGACCCTAGCGTTGGCGAAGGTATAGGCGCATTGCAGCACTTGGCCGCTGCCCAACGAATTGACTTCAGGCTTGTAAATCTTAATGTCCCGCATAGTTACGGGCTCGTAACCCCAGGCATGGTCGATTATCAACTCTGCGTTTACGCCAAACACTTTGTACATCCATCCCTCGTGTTCGAGCGACAAACGTGCCAGCTTACCCATCGTATCAACTCCGATAGCTTCGAGACGGTTGACGATTCCACGACCGAAGCGCCAGAAGTCGGTGAGCGGTTTATGGTCCCAAAGTAGTCTGCGATAGCTCATCTCGTCAAGTTCGGCAATGCGAACTCCGTCCTTATCGGCGGGAATATGTTTCGCCAGGACGTCCATTGCGACCTTGCAGAGATACAGATTCGTGCCTATTCCGCCCGTCGCAGTTATGCCGGTCTGCTTGAGAACGTCCTGAATCATGTTCATGACAAGCTCATGAGCCGTGATGCCATACGAAGGAAGATAGTCGGTAACGTCAGCAAATATCTCGTCAATGCTGTAAACGTGTATGTCCTCGGGGGCAATATACTTAAGGTAAATGCCATATATCTGACTGCTAACCTCAATGTATTTCGCCATGCGAGGTGTCGCGGCAATGTAGTCAGCTTCCCTTTCCGGATGCTGTTCGAGCTCTATTGAAGAATAAGACTTCCCCGTAAAGGGTCTGTAACCAATGCGCTTGCTTCTCATCGCATTGATTTCCTTCATCTTCTCCACAACTTCAAACAACCGCGCACGACCTCCAAGACCGTAAGCTTTCAACGATGGAGACACTGCAAGGCAGATAGTCTTCTCCGTTCGGCTAACATCAGCAACGACAAGGTTGGTCGTCAGAGGGTCAAGACCTCTGGCGGCGCATTCCACCGAGCTGTAGAAGCTCTTCAAGTCGATGGCTATGTATGTCCGTTGCTTATCCTTTGCCATTACAGCGAATTTGGTTTCTGCAAAGTTACGATATTAAAACGAAAAAAGGCAGTTTCTTTCTTGGAAACTGCCTCCTGTGGGTTCATTCGTTACAGAACCCTTATTTGAATTACTTCAGTATTGTCGTTAATTTACTTAAGCGTTGCTCTTAAATTACGATTGTTACGAAACCCGCTTCCGCAAGCTTCTGTGCGTAAAGTCCGGTGCTGGTTATATCTCAACTGGAACTTGCAGTTTTATTGAGAAGTTGCGTCCCATATTGAAGATGCCACGGCGTCCGTTCGCCGGGTTGACGTCAAGATACTTCAACCGGCTAAGATGGCTTTGATATGCTTTGTCGAAGATATTGTTGCACGAAAGGAAGAGCGAAGCGACCTTCTTGCCATGCACACGGAAATCGGTTCCTGCCGAGGCTCCCCACAGAGTGTATGAAGGCGTGGCGGTCTCTGTACCGTTGACGGCATAGAAATGGTTCTGACGGAGGTCGCATTCCATCTGCAAGGCAACGTAGGTATTGTTGATTGTCCTACCGTCACGTACCAAGTCGTAACGCAAGTCGGATGTCCATCGTGGCGCAGGAGTCAGCGGCAGATACTTGGCATCACGGCTCTGATGGAGCTGGACACTGTTAACGTAGGAGAACGAATTGGCAAAATGCAAGCGCTCCACCGGGTGCCAGTCTATCGATGCCTCACCTCCGAGCAGCCGCGCGTCACCTTGCGTATACTGATAGGTGTCGTATCCGCCGGTCTTAACTCCGTCGAGCTTATGCGTAAAGATATAATTGTCGATGAAATTGGCGAAGAGCGAGAGCTGGGCGGTGAGCACCGGCGACGTGAAATCCCATCCCAAATCGGTCTGCCAACTGTATTCGGGGTGCAAGTCGTGGCTTCCCAGCTCGTACTCCACTGTGCCTTCATGAACTCCGTTGGAAGCCAGCTCACTGAGATTCGGCGCCCGGAAGCCGCGCGCAACGTTGAGACGGAGATTCATATTGTCGTTGATGGCATACACGGCGCCAAGGCTTCCCGTCACTCCGGTGAAGCTCCGGCTGAACTTCGAGAACTTATCATCGAGGGCAAAGCTGTGGAGATGGCGGTTGTCGACACGAATACCGCCACTGAGCGACAGCTTTCCGGTGTTGTAGGAAACGGTTCCGAAGCCTCCTATGTCGAAGAGCTGATAAGCGGGAATGAGATATTCATCGCCTTTATTGAGCGACCGTTGCCACATGCCTCCTGTTCCGGCGGCAATGTTCAGTTGACTTGTAACGGGGAGTTTGTACCTCAAGTCGTAGTTGACAGTATGTAACATGAAGTCCAGTCCGGGCTCCTTGGGAATCTCCTCGTACTCCTGGCGGCGGTTCTGCTGATAGGCTACGATCGCCTGAAGGGTTCCGTCGCCAATGAAGAATGTATTATTGCTGACTGCTTTATAGTGATGTACCTGCTGGAAAGGCAGACTTTTGCCATAGCTGTGGCTGTATCCACGCTCGCCCTCAACAATGCCTGGGGTGATGTGGTAATAGCTTAGTGTGAGGTGACTGTAGCCCCATTTGCGGTTCAAACCTACAAGTCCCTGTGCTGCCCGCTCACGATACTGCGAGCCGAGAACGTACTGGTCGGAGCTGTTCTTATAGGCGTGAGCCATCTTGTCTGACCAACGGCCACTCCATACAATGCCTTTGTTGTTGCCCTTCATATTGACTGAATAGCCGAAGAGCCCGTTGTTGGTCTGATACTCTGACGAAACATTACCCTGAACCTTCTCCAGCGGAGGCAAAACCTCGTCGTGAAAGATGATGACACCTGCCATTGCGTCGCTTCCATACATAAGTGAGGCAGGGCCTTTGAGGATTTCTGCCGACGAGATACTTTGCGGGTCAATCTCGACACCATGCTCCGAGCCCCACTGGTTGCCCTCCTGTCGCACTCCGTCATTTACCACGACGACACGGTTGAAGCCAAGTCCACGAATGACAGGCTTGGAGATTCCGCCTCCCGTCGTTACCTGCGAGATACCCGGCTGGAGACTTATGGCATCAATAATGTTCGACGATGCAGTTGAGCGAAGCATTGCCGACGACACTACCGACAATGGTGTCGGGGAGTCCTTAGCAAGAGATTTGCCGGTAAGGCCTGTCACGACAACTTCGTTAATCTGGGCGTCGCTCTCCTCCAAGGAGAAGTCCAACTTGTTGGTAGTACTGAGGTCGATTGTCTTCACAATAGTCTTATGACCCACGTAGCTTACCTGTATGTCGACTTTTTTGTTGGGAAGATTTGATATTGTGTAGTTTCCGTCGATGTCGGTGACGGTCCCTGTGGATAGACTTGGGAAGTAAATGGTCACCCCGACAAGTGCTTCTCCGCTCCGCTTGTCGGTCACCTTGCCGCTAAGCGAGCCGTCGCCCGTCAGCGAATCTGCCATAACGCCCGTACACACGAGCATCATGAGCAGAACCAATGATATTCTGTTCATTATTGTGTGTTATTTTTCGGTTTGTAGGATGAATAAATAAAAGATATGAGTTAACCACAAACCGGAGGAGCGCGGAGCCTTATTGCATCATGGCAAGCTACCATGATGCGGTCACAGCAACGTCTGTTTGCCTTGACAACAATGTATGCCGAAAGAACAATAGCAACAGCCGCAGCTGCGACAAACGGCGTTGTCAGGAAGTGACAAAGCAGACAGTTGTCTATCGAAAATGTAGTAGTCGAAAGGTGCCCGTCATGATGTATGTGATGCCGGCAGGCATAACAGTCAATGGTAGTGCTTTCCGATGGCTGGTGGACATGCACAGAGGCAAGCAGAAGCATCGGAATGAAGATGCACAGCAATAGCCGTGAATACCATTGGCGTTTCCTTTCAATCTTCTTCACGACGGCAAAATTAAATATTATTTCTTAGATACGAACAGGAAAAACAATGTTTAACAGGTTTGCCTCTGGCTGCCTCGGCAATGGCGTTGGCAGTCTTCACAATTACTTCTGAGCCTTCATCTTCTCGCCAAAATCCTTGCTTACGTAGTTGTAAATGTCGCGGCAGCAGTCGGCGGAGAAAGCCAATGCATAGCTGATGATGTTGTCCCACTGGCTTTCCGTCAGTCCGCTTTCGAGCATCTGGCGTGTAATATTGTTACGGATGAGCCCATATACGAAGCCGGCATTGAAGTTGTCGCCGGCGCCAATGGTAGAGACGGTGTCGCTGGCAGCCACAGGATAGTCCTTGCGGAAGCCATTGTCGGAGAAGACGCGCACGTCGCCGGCACCGCAGGTATATATGAATCGCTTGCTGTAGAATGATATTTCGGCATTGTAGACCTTCTCGGCGTCGTCGATATTGTACAGCGCCTTGAAGTCCTCACGGCTTCCGCGGACGATGTCGGCATAGTCGAGGTTCTCGAGAAGGTTCGGGGTTATCTTCATAACGTCGGTCTTATGCGCCGCACGGAAGTTCACATCATAATACAGTATAGCACCGTGGCTCTTCGCATAGTCGAGGAATGCCACCACCTGCGGGCGTATCACTGGGTTCAATGCATAGAAAGAGCCGAAGATGATGATATCGTCGGGCTGCACATCGGGGTACACGAAGTCGAGCCTATCATGCGGATGGTCCTTGTAGAAGATATATTCGGCATCGTTGTTGTCGTCGAGGAACGCTAGTGACAAGGGCGACTTGGAGCCCGGGAAGACACTGACGTGGCTTGCATCGGCGCCGTTGTCCTTCAGGAACTGGATGATATGCTCGCCTACGCGGTCGTTGCCTGCCTCCGAGATGAACGATGTCTCAACGCCGCTGCGTGCCAACGAGATAATGGCATTGTACGTTGAGCCGCCGGGGACGGCATTGATTGGCTTTTCATTCTTAAATATTATATCGAGAACTGTTTCTCCTATACCTATTACTTTCCTCATAACGGATTTGCTATTTACAATTGACAAGTACAAAAGTACGGTTTTTTGAGCAAATCAGAAAAGAACAATAATTTTATTTTGTTATTTCTTTGTAAACCCGTATTTTTGCATATCATGAAATACAACACGACAACACTGCCCAACGGGCTGCGTATAATACAACTGCCTTCGGCATCGCCGGTGGTCTACTGTGGCTTTGCCGTCAACGCAGGAGCTGCCGACGAGGCACCCGACTGTGAGGGACTGGCTCACTTCTGCGAACATACGACGTTCAAGGGGACGGCACGCCGCAATTCGCTCGACATCATCAACAGCCTCGAAAGTGTCGGAGGAGAGCTCAATGCGTTCACGACAAAGACCGACACGGTGTACTATGCGGCTATATTAAAGGAGTATCTGCCACGCGCCGTCGACCTCCTGGCTGACATTGTGTTCCATAGCACGTACCCGCAGACGGAGATTGACAAGGAGGTGGAGGTCATCTGCGACGAGATAGAGTCGTACAACGACTCACCTTCGGAGCTTATCTACGATGAATTCGAGAACATTATCTTCCGCGGAACACCGCTGGGGCATAACATTCTGGGGACATCCGAGCGTGTCCGGGCTTTCAAGACGGCTGACGCCCTAAGGTTTACGAGGCAGTATTACCGTCCCGACAATGTCGTGTTCTTTGTATATGGCGGGCGTGACCTACAAGTCAAGGCCTCCCCAAGCCCCTCCGAATGGAGGGGATGTTTAGACACCTTGAAGGCTATTGAGCCACATCCAAGCACTGATTGCAAAGGTAATCAATCCCTCTCCCGTACGGGAGGGGACAGGGGTGGGTTACCCCGAGGTGCCAAGGGCGGTTTCTTTAAGGTCCAAAAGGACACCCATCAGGCCCACGTGATGCTTGGAACGCAGGCTTACGGTGTCGACGACGACCGCCGGATTGCACTTTACCTACTCAACAACATCATCGGTGGACCGGGAATGAACGCACGGCTGAACCTCAACTTGCGTGAAAGCCACGGACTGGTGTACACCGTAGAGAGCATGATGGTCAACTATGCGACTACCGGATTGTGGGGTGTTTACTTCGGTTGTGACCCAAAGGATGTCGACAAATGCCTGAAACTGACTCGCCAGGAGCTTGACAAAGCAATGGAAAAACGCCTCACTGAGGAGGAGATAAATGCTGCAAAGCTTCAGATAAAGGGACAGATAGGCATCGCATGTGACAACCGTGAGAACTTCGCCATCGACTTCGCAAAGTCATATCTGCACTATGGCTGGGAGAAGGACATCAACAAATTGTTCCAGCGCATTGATGCCCTCACGCCCCAGCAGTTGCAGGATGTGGCGCAGGACATATTCCAGGAGGACAAAATAACTACGCTGGTGGTTGAGTAAAAGGAAAATTTTTCCTCTCCAAGCCCAAGTGATAAGCCTTGCTTGTCTTAGCTCTCACCTTGCCGCAGCTAAGCTATTGGAACTCAAAAGGATAGATTTCAGATTGGTTTTTAATTTATTTTTGTCTGGTTTTTAATTTATTTTTCTCGCAAAAATAAATTAAAAACGAAGACGAAAGTTTAGCTTTGACAATGCGGAACATAAGCGACGGCATCGCAAGGCACAAGCGATGACATTTCAACACGCAATCTTTTGCACGAAAAACAAGAAACAATCGACTTCCTGAAGACGAGCGATAGCCCTCCGTTCTACATGATTATCAGCTACGAAAACAAATGTAACGAATCCCCACAATTATCCATGCCGCCACTAAAACACTCAATGCAGGGGCGTCCCTGCGGTGGAAGACATAGCTGATTGTGAGGTTGCGGATACAATTGTAAATGCATCGTGACGCCCGAAGCGCCATAATGCTTTCGTGCAAAAAGCCCTACAAGAATTGTTCACTTCATGCTTTTCGTGCAAAAAGACTCTTATCCACAAGTCATTTCTGCATCATTCCCATTCGGGAAGGTTTGGTTAGGCCCTCAATAGTAAAAGTGAATATCCTGTCAACTGGCTGCAACCGATGCTGAGGAAGTGGTATTGCACCCCACGAATTGATACCGCCGACACCCATCTGAGCCCCATCGATGCAGAGAACGGTGTACTTTGACTTCGTCAACTGCGACGGATGGCGCTGGTGTTTCTTGTCGCCGTCGTCGAGCATCGATATGTCATAGTGGAGAGCCGATGCGGAGAAGAGTGAGTCGGAGATAACCTTCACACCGCAACCAGCGTCATCCGTCTGTCTCCACCAGCGTATATCCGACTTCGTCCCTGTCTCCTGAGGACGGATATAAGGGTAGAACTGCTCGTCGGCGCTCTGCCGATAGATGCCAACACGCTGCGATTCCTTGCGGTCGATGTAGTTTTCGACAGGTCCACGACCATAGAACTCACTCTCGTCCATGCTATACGGCAGTTGCATCTGCATTCCGAAGCGGAACATCTCAGGTACTTTCTTAGTCGCACGAGCGATGGAATCGAACGAAATATTTTCATTGACGGTAATCTGACCGGTGTTGTCAATATCATAAGAAAGGCACAGCTGAGCCGCTACATCTGGCATGTCGTACATCGCGCTGACGTGGACGGAGCGTCCCTTGTCGGCTTTCTCAACACTGAAGGCAGTCAAATTCATCGTCGGATTCTTCCAAACGGCATATTTCTGCTGCAATCCGGCACCGAAATCGTTGTCCGTCGAAGCGCGCCAGAAGTTGGGCTTGAGACATCCGCCATCAGCTATCACATTGCGGTCGTAATATTGCAACGAATCGATGAAACCGGTATTTTTATCGAATTTAACGACGAAATTATTGCCACGGACGATGTTCTGCTGTTTATCGAACTTTATCTTGTTATTCGGTTTCGTGTAAACGCCACAATCTGAAATGGCCGTAGGAATTGGAATTTGATTGTAGGCAACTGTATAGCCGGCAGGGATGAGTGGTTCGGCGGTCTTCAGACGGAAGTCAATATTCAAGTAGTACTCGTGGTCGAAACCGTCGTTAACGTTCAGATAATGAGGTGTCTCTTTGTAATCCAAAAGCGAAAGCTTCAGCGGAAGTCTATATTGACGTGTCTGCTGTGGCTGTATGCTGATGCTGTCGATGCTGCCCGATTCCACCGTATCACCGTCAAGGAGCAGTATCCAGTCCATTCGGACATTGTCGATATTGCGGAAGAAATTCTCATTGCGGACGTTTATTATTCCCTTGGCTGCTTCTTCGGGTGTTGCCGCCGCCCAAATGTTCTGCTGGAAGTACCTCACCTCCCATGCCTCAGGGTTTGGATGGCGGTCGGGAGAGAAGAGTCCGTTGCAGTTGAAGTTGTTGTCGGAAGGGTCGTAGTCGTTGAAATCGCCACCATATAAATATGTATGGTCGTCCAAATTCTTTGGATTGGGCGTTCTGGTGGCACGTAGTCCCTGGTCGACGAAGTCCCAAATGAAACCGCCCTGATACTTGGGGTACTTGCGGATTAGGTTCCAATACTCTTTGAAACCACCACTGGAGTTACCCATTGCATGAGAGTATTCGCACTGGATGAGTGGTTTTTGGTCGATGGAATCGGTCGATTTAGCATATTTCTCGCTCTCGTCCTGACTCATATACATAGGGCAGAAGATATCGGTATTGCTGCCTTTGCGAGCCGGATGGAACTGTATAGGGCGCGTGGAGTCGAAGTTGCGTATCCAGTCATGTGCATCGGTGAAGTTCTTCGAGTCTGCTGTCTCATTGCCAAGGCTCCATATTATAACTGAAGGATGGTTGATATTGAGCGAAACATTGTGCTGGTTGCGCTCCAAAATCTGCTTTGCGAACGGCTTGTTGACTATCGGCCGACTGTCATCGGGCTTGTCATAGAAGCCGAAACCGTGGCTTTCCTGATTAGCCTCAGCAACAACATAAAGTCCGTATTCATCGCATAATTTGTAGAAATAAGAGTCATTGGGATAGTGACTGGTACGAACGGCATTGATGTTGAATTGCTTCATTAATCTTACATCTTGCAGCATGCGCTCTTCGGAGATGTTGTAACCGCCGTCAGGGTCCATCTCGTGGCGGTCGACTCCTTTGATAAGGATAGGTTGTCCGTTAACTTTCAGTTGGTTGACACCACTTTCGCCACGGCTGATTTCTATATGACGGAAACCGATATTTAGAGGTATAAAGTCACCATCGGCACAGACAAGCAGTTTATAAAGGTTGGGAGTCTCTGCTGTCCAAGGCTTTACGCCCTTCAAAGTAGTCGTCAGCGTGTAGCCATCCTTTGTGCGTTGCCAATTCGCAGGAAGTGTAACAGAAGTGCCGTCAGGGGCAAAAAGCTCGGCAGTCGGGCGGGAGGTGCAGCGCAACGTCACGCTCAACAGACCGTCATGGTAGTTGTTGACGGCATCCTGAGTTACCTTTATATTGTCTATGTGGCTGGTTTTGCCACGACTGTAGAGGTAGCAATGGCGTGCAACACCGCAGAGCCGCCACATGTCCTGGTCCTCACACCAAGAGCCATCGCACCACCGTGAGACCTGAAAGGCTATCAGGTTGTCGCCGGGATGTACATACTTAGTAATGTCGAACTCGGCTGCGACTTTCGAGTCTTCGGCATATCCGACCCGTTGACCATTCACATAGAGCATGATATTGGACGTTACGGAACCGAAATGAACGATGATTTCGCGGCTTTTCCACGTTTCCGGGATGTTTATTATGCGACGATACGAGCCCACATGGTTGTCCTTCAAGGGCACGTACGGTGGTTTTCCGCCTTTGAAATGACCGCGCCATGCGAAACCGGAGTTGACATATTCGGGGTCGCCATAGCCGTTCATCTCCCATATTCCGGGCACAGGCATGGTTCCCCACGTCGTGTCATCGAAGTCCTTCTTATAGAAGTCGGTTGGGCGCTCGTCGCAGTTTGCAACCCAGTTGAACTTCCACTTGCCTTCGATAGAGAGATATCTGTCGGATTTCGCCATATCTCCCTGCAACGCTTTGTCACGGTTTTCGTAGGCGAAGAAGTCAGCATGAAGGGGCAGACGGTTTACCTCGTTGACTTGCAAATTCATGCGCCAGTCGGTCGTTGCGGTGTCCTTAGGCTCGGCACCGGCATGGCTTCTTGCCGTTGAAGGGGTAAAAAGCGATGCCAGCAGGAGCATTGCAGCAAACGCAGTTGTTCGTTTTCGTATTTCCATAGAGTTACTGTTGGGTTTAGTCGGTGGTTTATTACGCAAAGGTAGGAATTTTATTTCGTAACGGAAACTATACAATTGAATTTTAAATACATTATTGTTAGTTTCGAAAAAAATGTCTATATTTGCATTTCATTTAGCTGCAAGCAATACATTTAGGAACATGTCAGAAGATTTCGATATAAGAAACGAGAATATATCTCCCGCCGAAAAGGAATTCGAAAAGGCGCTGCGCCCATTGACTTTCGATGATTTCAGCGGACAGAAGAATGTCGTCGACAACCTGCGGGTGTTCGTCGAGGCTGCCAAATACCGTGGTGAGCCTCTCGACCACACTCTCCTTCACGGTCCTCCGGGACTCGGTAAGACGACGCTGAGCAACATTATCGCCAACGAATTGGGTGTGGGCTTCAAGATAACGAGCGGTCCTGTGCTCGACAAGCCTGGTGATTTGGCTGGTATTCTGACGTCGTTGGAGCCCAATGATGTCCTTTTCATCGATGAAATTCACCGTCTGAGCCCTGTCGTCGAAGAGTATTTGTACTCAGCAATGGAGGACTATCGCATCGATATAATGATTGATAAGGGTCCGTCGGCACGCTCTATACAGATAGATTTAAATCCGTTTACGCTCATCGGAGCAACGACCCGAAGCGGTCTTCTTACTGCTCCGCTGCGCGCCCGCTTTGGTATCAATCTGCACTTGGAGTACTATGACCCTGAAACTCTGCAAAAGATAATCCGCCGTTCGGCTCATCTGCTGAAGGTACCTATCGACGATGATGCTGCCGTGGAGATTTCGCGCCGAAGCCGTGGTACGCCTCGTATTGCCAACTCGCTGCTCCGCCGTGTCCGCGACTTCGCTCAGGTGCGTGGCAACGGGCGTATAACGTACGACATTGCGAAACTTGCGCTACAGGCATTGAACATCGACAAATACGGACTTGACGAGACGGACAACAAGATTCTGACAACTATCATCGACAAGTTCCGCGGCGGTCCGGTCGGTGTCTCTACCATTGCGACGGCTATCGGCGAGGATGCCTGCACCGTGGAGGAGGTCTATGAGCCGTTCCTGATAATGGAGGGCTTCATCAAACGTACCCCACGCGGTCGCATGGCAACCCGTCTTGCCTACGAGCATCTAGGCCGCAATCCGTACAGTGGTAACATTATGGAGCCAACTTTGTTCTAAGAAGGCCGCCCCAAGCCCCTCCGAATGGAGGGGATGTTTGAAGTGAGTTGTCGGTAAATGGGCTACGCCGCAAAAGGAAACAGACAAAAGCAATATTTAAATGACCAACGAAATAAGCAACAAGACTGATCAACATCCCCCTCATACGGGGGGGCTTGGGGAGGCATTGGCCGTTTTTACCGGCACTTTCGACCCCTTCACAATCGGGCACGACTCAATTGTCAGACGGGCATTGCCACTATTCGAGAAGCTTATTATAGCTGTTGCGGTAAGCAAATTGAAAAATACCGAGGAGGAAATAGCGCAGCGCGTTGCCGACATTCAGCGTATTTACAAGGACGAGCCACGCGTGGAGGTAATCTCATACAGCGACCTCACGATTGACATGGCACGTCGCGTCGGAGCCAAGTTCATTGTCCGTGGAGTGCGCTCGGTAAAGGATTATGAGTATGAACGGGAGCAGGCGGAATTCAACCGCAAATTCGGTGACTTGGAAACGATACTCCTCTTTGCCGAGCCGGGACTCGAAAGCGTCAGCAGTTCGCTTGTCCGTGAGTTGAAGTTCTTCGGCAGAGACATAACGGAATTTCTGCCTTAACGACGCAGGCGGGGCGAGATGCCCTGCCCAACTGTGTTTCAGGACAACAACAAACAACCAATATAATGCAATTGCCAACGACTAATTCATCGAAGGTCAAGGGCTACGCTGCCGGCATTTTGGCAGCAATCTTCTATGGAACGAACCCGCTGGGGTCGCTTCCGCTTTATGCCGACAACATAAACTCAGCCACGATACTGTTCTACCGCTATGGTTTGGCGGTGGCGATGTTCGCAATCTGGATGCTCGCAAAGGGCGAAACATTCAAGATTAAGCGGGGTCACGCTATCCGATTCATTGTTCTAGGCGGCTTCTTTGCCCTCTCTTCGACATTCCTATACGTCAGTTTCTTGTACATGGACGCAGGTGTTGCATCCACAATATTATTCAGTTATCCAATAATGGTTGCCGTTCTGATGACAGCAGTATTCCATGAGCACATCACTTGGACAACTGTTACGTCAATACTGTTGGCGTGCGTAGGCATAGGACTTCTGCATCACGGTGACGGAGAGGTAAATTTGTCGACATTGGGACTCATGTTTGTACTGCTTTCATCGCTTCTCTACGCCATCTACATCATAGCTGTGAGACAATGGAAGAGCCCGTACGACTCGGTGAAGTTTACATTCTGGATTTGCGCAGGTGGTCTGCTGACTATCCTCGGCTTCTCTGTCTTCGCTCACGAGCCTATCGTTCTGCTTCACACTGCAAAACAATGGGCTTGCGCAGTACAGCTGGCACTGCTTCCGACTGTACTTTCACTGTTCTTTATGACCGTTGCCATTAAGAACGTTGGGGCTACTCCATCAGCTATTATGGGAGCTCTGGAACCGGTAACGGCAGTCGTTATAAGCGTACTTCTTTTCGGAGAGGCTTTCACAATACGACTTGCCATCGGCATAGTTCTCATACTTTCCGGTGTAATTCTGATAGTTTTGAGCAAGAAACAATAGCCTAAAGGAAGAGGACAGCTTCGTTTCCTTCGTTGAAAAGGAGGTCGAGGATGCTGAGATTAGGCTGAAATCCGTATTTATCCTTATAGACTTGATAATACGGTTTGGGTGCAAAAGAAGCATCGGGAAGCGGATGCTTGGGGCGAATAATTGAACGAAAATCATCGATTTCATCGACGTTTTCCTCCTGAATGTAATCCTCCGTCGGCTTGATATTTGGTTGAATATCGAGCAGTTCGCAAACTTTGAGGGTTATTTCCCAATTGAAATCATAGAGATAAGTCCACCGGCGCTCGAAGAAAGGGTGCAAGTCATCGGCGTAAAACTCAAAGAAAGGACTCTCACCGTAAGCCGATGCGAGTGCATTCCAATGCAGATGACGCCACGCTCCATGGTCGCTGATGCGCACATCACGCATCAGCTGGTGGTTGCTGCCGTCGTTTGGGCGCTCTATCGGTACTGTCAGCGATTGCAATCCGTTGGTTGTCGCAATCACGCAGCGGTTCCGATAGGTCTGTTTTATAAAGCTGTCGAACCGCTCAATGTAGCAAACGCCATAGCGGTTCAACTTCTGATACCATTGGATTGGGGCGAAGTAAGCAGAGGAAAGCAAAGCCGAACCTTCACCAAACCGCTCCTGGCGTGAGGGGATAGCCGCTCCAAGCCCCTCCGAATGGAGGGGATGTGGATTAGTATTGTTGCTTGTTTCGTTGTTTACTTCTGTTTCCATTTAGCCGAAACAGGTTTCTTTTTCCTTCTATTTAAGCCTCCACCTACCCACAAAACATTTTAAACATCCCCTCCATTCGGAGGGGCTTGGGGAGGCGTTAGCTTTATTTTATATCATCAACCCACTTGAACAGGCGGTTCCAACGTATGCCACTGAAACCGTGGCGGTCAGGATCGGAGCTCCACCAGATGAACAGCGGTTTACCGACGATGTGGTCCTCAGGCACGAAACCCCAGTAACGCGAGTCGAGGGAGTTGTGTCTGTTGTCGCCCATCATCCAGTAATAGTCCATCTTGAACGTGTATTTGTTGGTCCGTTTGCCGTTGATGAAAATCTGACCGTTGCGCACCTGCACCGTATTACCTTCATAAGCCGCGATGCAACGCTCGTAAATAGGGAGGTTAGCAAGCGAAAGTGTGATGGTTCCGCCTTTCTTTGGAATCCACACAGGACCGTAGTTGTCACGCGTCCAACCATAGAAGCCATTCTGAGGGTACACCGTTCCGGTGAAGAAATCGCCATCGACGACAGGACGAAGGGTAGTAACAATCTTACGCTTCTGCAACTGCTCGGCGGCCATCTTTGTCAAAGGCATGTATCCATCGAACTGATTGAGGATGCTTTGGTTGTAGATGTAGCCTGCCTCAACCATGCCGCCATGCAGCTGTCCAAGGCTTTGTACATCTTCATCGCTTATCCCCAGTTCCTTACGAAGGTCGTCATAGCGGTCGGTAAGCAGGTCGGAAGCTGACAGATTTGGCGCCAACTTGACGAGATAATCGTACTGAACGTTATCCGGTTCCTTGTTTGGCTTACCGTCGAGGTAGACAATCTTGTTCTTTATCTGCAAAGTCTGACCAGGCAGACCGACACATCTCTTGACGTAATTCTCCTGCCTATCGGTTGGACGATGGTCCAAAACGCCATAGACTTCAGGATGTCCGACGATGTACTGCTTGCCCAACGCGTATGCGCCCTGGAAGAAAGCGTATTTCTGAAGGTCATTCATGGTCGACAGATTGACATTCGGATTCTGCTGCGCCATTAACGAACAGCCCACCTTATAGACCTCTTCGTAGTAGTCCTGGGCCTGATACTGGTCGGATGTCATAATGGTATCGCCGGCAGGGAAGTTAAAGACGACGATATCATTGAGCTGCACCGTGCCGAGACCTTTCATGCGACGGTAGTCCCAATGAGGCCATTCAATGTAGCTCTTGGTGTTGAACAACGGCATGGTATGCTGTGTCAGAGGCATCGTCAGCGGAGTTTCTGGAATTCGCGGACCGTAGCTGACCTTGCTGACGGCAAGGTAGTCGCCCGTCAGGAGGCTCTTTTCGAGTGAGCTCGACGGTATAACGAAGTTCTGGAACAGAAACAGGTTGATGAAATAAACTGCCACGAGAGCGAACACGATAGCGTCAACCCAACTCATGACGGTACGCGTTACGGGCGAGCCATCTTTCCACCAGTTCCACCGAACCTTCTTCGTTATGTACACGTCGAAGAAGAACAATGCGCCGATAATGGTCAGCAACCATCCTGAAAAGCTACGCGGGCTCACCCAGGCGATGAACAATGCGTAAATAATTATAACTATGCCGAACTTTATCCACTGCTTCCGTGGGTTCAGCTTTGCTTTTTCTTTGTCAATCATTAGGTCTTTTCTCCTCCAAGCCTCCCCCAAGGGGAGGATGTTTAATTACCCAAATTATTTATTGTTTTCTTAAATTATCTGTTTTCAAAAGACTTAGCTTCTATGCTCATCCTTCAACATCACTATTCCCTTAGAACTTGAACAAGTCGCTGGTAGTGAGGAGACCGTTGTGGGTGAGGGTGTATTCAGCAGCGAGAACGGCACCAAGAGCGAAGCCCTTACGCGAATGAGCATCGTGCGTAATAGTAATCTTGTCAGCCTCACTGTCGTAGGTTATGCTGTGGATACCAGGGACTTCATCGTGACGGATACTCTTGACAAGGAGCTCATCAGGCTTGTGCTCGTCGCTGCCATCTATCCTTCCGTCGTCCCAAGTTGTCGTTCCCTTCTTCCAGTCGGCCTTGCGGTCGAGGTCATTGACGATTTCCTCAGCGAGAGTTATTGCCGTTCCAGACGGTGCGTCAAGCTTATGGACGTGATGAGTCTCAACCATTTCGACGTCATACTGCGGGAACTGGTTCATTATCTTAGCCAGATAGCGGTTGACGGCAGAGAATATTGCAACACCGATGGAGAAGTTGCTCGCCCAGAAAAGGGTCTGCTTGCCATCCTTTGTAAGAGCCTCAACGTCAGCCTTGTGGTCCTTCATCCATCCCGTCGAGCCACTGACAACCTTCACGTTGTGCTTGAAAGCCTTCAGATAGTTGCCGTATGCGGCGGTAGGATTAGTAAATTCTATTGCGACATCAGCACTGGCGAACTCCGGAGAGTCAAAAGCGTCCTGGTTGTCGACATCAATCTTACAAACGATTTCATGACCACGCTCAACGGCAATCTGCTCAATCATGTGTCCCATCTTGCCGTATCCGATAAGAGCTATCTTCATATTGAATTCCTTTTTAATGTAGATAAATTTCTGCAAAGGTAACTTTTTTTTCGCGCTTTAGCGTATCTATTACAATATTTTTATGTAGTTTTGCATTATAATCAACCAAATCTATTATGGAACAGTTGCTTCATTACGTTTGGAAACACAAGATGTTCCCGCTCACGGGACTCGCCACGACTGACGGACAGACAGTCGAGGTCATCGACCCGGGGCTCCACAACCGCAACGCCGGTCCCGATTTCTTCAACGCCAAGGTGAAGATTGGAGGCATGCTGTGGGTCGGCAACGTCGAGATACACGACAAGTCGAGCGACTGGTTCTTGCATGGTCACGACCACGACCCGCACTATGACAATGTCGTACTGCATGTTGCCGGAGTCATTGACACAGAGGTACGTACCTCAAACGGCAGCGTTCCGCCACAGATGCAGCTCAGTGTGCCCGAGAGCGTTGCCGAAAACTACCGCGAATTACTATCAACCGAGAACTATCCCCCATGTTATAAGATTATACCGAGCCTCTCCCGTCTAATGGTTCATTCTTGGCTGAGTGCGCTACAGACCGAACGCCTCGAGCAAAAGACGGAGATGATAGCCGGACGGGCGCGCCGTGCCAACGGCTCTTGGGAGCAGGCATACTTCATAACGCTAGCCCGCAACTACGGCTTTGGCATCAACGGCGACGCCTTCGAGACGTGGGCAGAGAACATTCCACTAAGTAGTGTGGCGCACCATCGCGACGATATAATCCAGATTGAGGCTTTCTTCATGGGTCAGGCAGGCTTCCTCGACGAGAAAACGATACCCGGGCGGTACCGCAAGGACGCACTGTCGGAGGGCTATTTTTCTCGTCTCAGGAGCGAATACATGTATTTAGCCAACAAGTTCTCGCTTCATCCAATGGACTTCGGGCTGTGGCGGTTTCTCCGTCTGCGCCCTCAGAACTTCCCGCACATACGCATCTCGCAACTCGCCAACCTCTATTTCAACCACAAAACATCACTTGCGGCACTCGCCGAATGTGATACGGTGAAGAAGGCGCGCAGTCTTATGAAGACGAACGTCACCCCTTACTGGGAGACTCACTATACTTTCGGCAACGTCGGGAAGCGAAACAAGAAGAATCTGTCAGCGGCCTCGCTCGACCTTCTGCTCATAAACACGGTCATACCAATGCTTTTCGCCTACGGACGGCACAAGGGCGACGACCGTCTCTGCGACCGTGCGTTCGACTTCCTCGAAGAATTGAAGGCTGAGGACAACCATATCACACGCATGTGGAAAGATGTCGGGCTTCGTGTCGACAACGCCGGCGACTCGCAGGCTCTCATCCAACTCAAGAACGAGTACTGTGACCGCCGCGACTGTCTCCGTTGCAGGTTCGGGTATGAGTACTTGAAGGGGAGGAAAGGAGCAGGCTAAGGAAGAGAAAGACAGACAGCTCCGATAGACTTGTATAGACTTGATAGACTGGGATAGACCGTCTATAAAAGTCTATAACGTCTATCCAAGTCTACAGCAACCACCAAAGAAACCAGGAAGCACCCACAAAGAAGCCACCAAACATCCACGGCAAAACACGGAAACATGGAAAAATACATATTTGAAACACGCATGGAGGTTCGCGATTACGAATGCGACATCGAAGGAATCGTAAACAACGCCAACTACCTCCACTATACCGAACACACACGCCACCGCTTTCTGAAAAGCATCGGCGTAAGTTTTGCACAACTGCACGAGAAAGGCATCGACGCCGTCGTTGCCCGTATGACGCTGCAATACAAGGTCCCGCTACGCAGCGACGACGAGTTTATATCGCGCATGGGGCTACGCAAGGAGGGACTGCGCTACGTCTTTACCCACGACATCTACCGCGCCGACGACGAACGGCTCTGCTTCCACTGCACCGCCGAGCTCGTCACCCTCATCAACGGACGCCTCGGCGTGAGCCCGGAGTACGAAGCCGCCTTCGCACCCTACGTCCAGTAACCGTCAGTCCCTACCCTTCCCCGTTCAGTATGCTTCTGCGCCGCAGAAGCAATCCCCGACAAAGCAATGACAGAAAAAGAAGAACAAGAAATCCTCAACGCGATGACGCTCTCGCGCATCGACCGCTTCCACCCCGCCGGCATCATCGAGCTCTACAACCGTCTGGGCTCTGCGACCGCCGTCATCGAGCACCGCAACAACATAACTGACGCCATCCCCGACGCCTCCCGCTACCTCGTCGACGGACTGCACAACATCGACAGTCAGCAGCAGCGTGCCGAAGCCGAACTCGACTACGACATCCGCCACGACATAACGCCAATCGTGATGAGTGATGTTCGCTACCCTCAGCGCATGAAACAGTGCTCCGACGCACCCCTCGTGCTCTATTTCATGGGCAATGCCGACCTCAACGCACGCCACGCCATTAACATTGTAGGCACCCGCCGCTGCACCAACTACGGACGCGACATCATCCGTGATTTCGTCAAAGACCTGCGGGAGCTTTGTCCCGACGTACTTATCTTCAGCGGACTAGCCTACGGAGTCGACATCTGTGCCCATCGTGCCGCCCTCGAAAACGGTTTCGAAACGGTCGGAGTGCTAGCCCACGGACTCGACACCATATACCCCCGCCCTCACCGCGACACAGCCGTGGCAATGCTTTCGCAAGGCGGACTGCTCACGGAATATATGACCCACACTGAGCCTTTCGCAAAAAACTTCGTCCAACGCAACCGTATCGTGGCGGGATGCTCCGACGCAACCATCCTCATAGAGAGTGCGGCGAAAGGCGGCGGACTCATAACGTGCTCCATAGCCCGCAGTTATGACCGCGACGTCTACGCCTTCCCAGGCCCCGTAGGAGCCAAGTACAGTGAGGGTTGCAACAATCTCATCCGCGACAACGGTGCCGCCCTCATCACCTCAGCTGCCGATTTCGTGAAGGCAATGCGATGGGACGACGACGAACGGTTGAGGAAAGCGCAACAACAAGGCATACAACGCGAGCTCTTCCCGGAGATGACCGAAGAGGCGAAGACCATCGTCCATGCCCTTGCCGATACCAACGACCAGCAGCTCAACGCGCTTACTGCTGCCACGGGCATCGCCATCAACCGTCTTTCAGCCCTTCTCTTCGAACTCGAACTGAAAGGTGTCATCAAGCCATTGGCGGGCGGAACGTACCATTTAATCAAGTAAACAGAGCGCCGTTCGTTACCTATTGGCTATCAGTAGCTTATGTTTCGCGATTCCATTCGGCAACTTTGAGGTTGAAAAATAAATTATTTTTGATCGAAAAATAAATTAAAAATGGAAGAAAAATAAATTAAAAATCGATCAAAAATAATTTATTTTTCATCGCGGGAGGTGAGGTTTGGGATTGCAGGAGGTGAGAGATGGCGTTCTTGAAGGAGGGCGATGGTGTAGGCGGGGATAAGCGATGACAGGCGATGACAGGTAATGGCAGAATACTATATAGTTGGTGACAAAACAGAAAAGGAGGTGTTTTCTTTGCCACTTCGTTTTGTTTCGCTAACTTTGCATTGCAAAGTGGGAATGAACGAGAAACCAAAATAACTGACTATTATGAATAACTTACGAAACAAAAGAAATCTCTTTGAAACAAGATTGGGGAGAAGTCTGATTGGCACAACAGCACTTTGTGCCTCGCTTCTCTTCTCCGTCAACGCATCGGCAAAGGTCCGTCTACCTCACGTACTTTCCGACGGAATGGTACTCCAGCAGCAAAGCGACGCACGTCTGTGGGGCTGGGCGAAAGCTGGAAAGACCGTTACGGTAGCACCGAACTGGACAGCAGAGAAATACAACACCAAAGCCAGCAAGGACGGACGCTTCGAAATACGTGTCAAGACACCGGCGGCAAGTTTCACTCCACTGTCGATAAGCTTCGATGATGGCGAGGGAGCCGTCACCATTGGCAACATCCTGTCGGGCGAAGTGTGGGTTTGCGCAGGTCAGAGCAATATGGAGATGCCCGTGATGGGCTTCGGCAACTGCCCGGTGCAGGACTATAACAACGTTGTTGCTGACGCCGTGAACAACCGTGGACTTCGTTTCTGCAAGATACCGAGCGTCACCTGTATGACACCTCGTGACGATGCCGACTGCCGTTGGCTCGATGCCGACATACAGAACGTCTCCAACGCCTCAGCAACGGGATATTTCTTCGGTCGCATGTTGTCGAGGACGCTGAACATTCCGGTAGGTCTCATCGAGGCTAACAAGGGCGGCTCACGTGTGGAAAGCTGGCTCAACAAGGAGAATTGCGAGAAGTACACCGACGAAAACCTTGACTCTGTGGCTATGGTCCGTGACATTGAATACGACTACTACCGCCCGATGGTATGGGGCAACGGTACTTTCAACCCGATACAGAACTACACCGTGAAGGGCATCCTCTTCTATCAGGGCTGCTCGAACGTAGGCTACCACACACCACAGTACGCCTTCCGTCTGTCAAAGCTCGTCGAGCAGTGGCGCAAAGGCTTCGGCGAAGGCGACATCCCTTTCTATCTCGTTCAGATAGCGCCCTTCGATTACGGTCCCGGCATTGATGGAGCAAAGCTCCGCGAGCAGCAGGTGAAGGCTCTCTCGTTAATTCCGAACAGCGACATAGTATGCACCAACGACCTCGTCTACCCTTACGAAAAGGGACAGATACACCCAACGCAGAAGCGGCAGGTCGGCGAGCGCCTCGCTTTCATTGCCCTCAACCACAACTACGGCTTCACGGGCATACGCTGTGAGAGTGCCCAGTTCGACAAGATGGACATCGTCGGCGACACGTGTTTCATTAAGTTGAAGAACGACTACGGTGGTGTCTCACGCTACGACGGCATCGAAGGCTTCGAGGTTGCAGGCTCCGACAAAGTCTTCCACAAAGCTGAGGCAAAGCACTTCTGGGTTCCCGGCAACAACAAGCACAACGAATGGATTGCCGTCATCTCGAAGGATGTGGCCAAGCCGGTTGCCGTCCGCTATTGCTTCAAGAACTTCCAGATTGGCAATCTCAAAAACCAGGCGTTGCTGCCGCTGATTCCGTTCAGGACGGATGAGTGGTGATAAACCACCCTCCCCCACGCAATATCCTAACCAAGCCTTCCCCAAGGGAAGGATGTTTGATTACCAAGAGGACATACTTGCCAAGCATCCTCTTTGGGGAAGGTCGTCTGAAAGCACCTTCATACGCCTTTCCAAGGCAAGCGGACAGCCACAAGGGCCGTCCCTGCAGTGGCTGTCAGAATCACCACAAAAATCCAAGCGTAACACTCTTACTTACAACTTATGAAAGAAAACACAAAGCCCAACAATTGCTTAGGTAATCAAAAGCCTCCCCTTGGGGGAGGTTTGGAGAGGTCCCCAGGAAGTTCTGAGAGGGGGCTTGGATGTTCTTTCTTCCACTTCTGCCCCCAATGCGGCAGCGGGAGGTTTGTACCCAACGACTTCAAGAGCATGCGGTGCGAGGACTGCGGGTTCGTTTACTATTTGAATCCGAGTGCTGCGACGGCGGCATTCATCATGAACAGCAAAGGCGAACTGCTCGTCACGCGGCGCGCCTTGAAGCCTGCAAAAGGAACATTCGACTTGCCCGGCGGCTTCTGCGATATAGGAGAAACACTGCAAGAAGGCGTGGCACGAGAGGTAAAGGAGGAAACCGGACTCACCGTTGTCAGTTCCAAGTTCCTCTTCAGTTTGCCAAATAAATACGTATACTCAGGCTTTACGGTGCCCACCCTGGATTCCTTCTTCCTCTGCCGTGTAGACGACGACAGCGTACTGCATGCCAACGACGATGCAGCCTCAGCATTTTGGATTGCCAAGAGCGACATTCGCCCGGAGCAGTTCGGACTCGGCAGCATCCGCCGCGCCGTCACCATCGCCCTTCAACACCCGTCTATAGTTGGCGAATAGGGATTAATTAAATACAGATTATCCTATAACATCCACCGCAGGGGCGGCCCTTGTGGCTGCCCGCTCACCTTGAAAAGGCAAACAAATGATTAAATGCAGAATTCGCATTCCACAACGGGGCAAGCACCAAAAGCCTCAGCCAGTCAGCCCAAACAATCGCCGAAACCTTAAAAAATTAGAAATTTTCCTTATATAATAATGTGATAGCAAAAGTTTTTCTTACTTTTGCGCCCTTGTACATTGGTACTAAGCATTTAGCGCCTTGAAGTCAATGACTTGCCTTCAGAGTGTTGAACGAAATATAAGAAACATTGAGTTTTGAACTTTTCAATTAATTATGCAAGACAATTTAGTTATTGTAGAGAGCCCCGCAAAGGCAAAAACAATTCAGAAATTTTTAGGAAAAGACTATAAAGTGATGTCAAGTTACGGTCATATCCGCGACTTGAAGAAGAAGGAACTCAGCATCGACACAGACACGCTGGAACCCCACTACGTCATACCGGAGGAGAAGAAGAAGGTCGTCAGTGAACTTAAGAAGAACGCTAAGGCTGCCAAGAAGGTATGGCTTGCATCCGATGAAGATAGAGAGGGAGAGGCCATAAGCTGGCATCTGTGCGAAGTGCTCGGTCTGGACGAGGCTAAGACGAGCCGCATCGTGTTCCACGAGATAACGAAACCGGCAATTCTTGAAGCCATAAAGAACCCGCGTCACCTCGACATGAACCTCGTCAACGCCCAGCAGGCACGCCGTGTCCTCGACCGCCTGGTGGGTTTCCGCATCTCACCGGTGCTGTGGCGCAAGGTAAAGCCGGCACTGTCGGCAGGCCGTGTGCAGAGTGTTGCCGTCAGACTCATCGTCGAACGTGAGCGTGAGATACAGAATTTCAAGAGCGAACCGTACTATCGCATCAACGCAATCTTCACCCTCACCAACACCGACGGTACCAAGAGCGAGGTCAAGGCAGAGCTTAACCGCCGCTTCAAGACCCACGACGAGGCCACGGCATTCCTCGAAATGTGCAAGAATGCACAGTTCCGCGTATCGGCAATAAACAAGAAACCGCTCAAGCGCACGCCTGCGCCACCTTTCACAACATCGACTTTGCAGCAGGAAGCAGCACGTAAGCTGGGCTTCACGGTGAGCCAGACGATGATGATTGCTCAGCATCTGTATGAGAACGGTAACATAACGTACATGCGTACCGATAGTGTCAACCTCTCGTCGCTTGCCATCAACACCAGCAAAGAGGAGATTACGAAGCTCTGGGGCGAAGAATACAGCAAGCCGCGCAACTATGTCACCCACAGCAAGGGTGCTCAGGAGGCGCACGAAGCTATCCGTCCGACATTCATGAGCAATGTCCACATAGAGGGAACGACGCAGGAGAAGCGCCTCTACGAGCTTATATGGAAGCGCACGGCAGCATCGCAGATGGCTGACGCACAGATAGAAAAGACTTCTGCCACTATAGAAATAATTCCGTCGCAGGCAAATTCCGACAGCGCAAAGACCGACGCTACGTTCGTTGCCAACGGTGAAGTAATCGTCTTCGACGGTTTCCTGAAAGTGTATCGTGAGTCGACTGACGACGATGACAACAAGCCGCAGGAGGACTTCTCACGTATGTTGCCGGCAATGAAGGAAGGCGACGAGCTCACACCGAAGGAGATTACGTCGACAGAACGTTTCTCGGCACCACCAAGCCGCTACACTGAGGCTAGTTTGGTTCACAAGCTTGAAGAGCTCGGCATTGGCCGCCCGTCAACCTACGCACCGACTATTTCGACCATCCAGCAGCGACAGTATGTCGAGAAAGGCGACAAGAAAGGCACTGAACGCGAATATTCAATCGACACGCTGAAGGGCAGTAACATCAAGACTTCTACAAAGACGGAACTCGTCGGAGCAGACAAGGGCAAGCTGATTCCTACTGATATCGGCATTGTTGTCAACGATTTCCTGATGAAGAACTTCCCGGAGATAATGGACTACAACTTCACTGCCAACGTGGAGAAGGAGTTTGATAAGATTGCCGAGGGTAAAGTGGCATGGAACAAGGAAATGAAGACGTTCTACAAGAACTTCGAGCCCGAGGTCGAAAAGGTCATGAACTCACGCTCCGAGCACAAGGCTGGCGAGCGGGAACTGGGCACTGACCCTAAGACCGGCAAGCCTGTGTTCGTCAAGATTGGACGTTTCGGACCGATGGTACAAATCGGTGTCGCCGACAATAAGGACAAACCACGTTTCTCTCAGCTGCCTGCGGGAATGAGCATGGAGACGATTACGCTCGACGAAGCTCTAGAGTTGTTCAAGCTTCCACGCACGCTGGGACTGTTTGAAGACAGCGACGTCGTAGTAGGAGCAGGCCGTTTCGGTCCTTATGTCATGCACAACAAGAAGTATGTAAGCATTCCTAAGGGCGAAGACCCTATGGCTATAACCCTCGACGACGCAGTGGAGCTCATCAAGCAGAAGCGCGAGGCCGACAAGAAACGTCATCTGAAGGCTTTCGACGAGGACCCGAAGATGGAGGTAATGGACGGCCGTTACGGTCCATACATCGCCTACGACGGCAAGAACTACCGTCTGACGAAGGAGCAGCGTGCACGTGCTACGGAGCTGACGTACGACGAATGCAAGCATATTGTGGAGAATGCGCCGGAGCCTAAGGCACGCAGAAGAAGATAATGGACAACGGTATGAGCAACACAACAACAGGAAGTCGGCCGGAAAGGATAATCCTCCTTGGCTACATGGGTGCCGGAAAGACAACCGTGGGCAAGGCTTTGTCGAAGGATTTGGATATGCCTTTCTACGATTTAGACTGGTATATAGAGAGCCGTATGCGCAAGACGGTGAAGCAGATATTCGACGAACGCGGTGAGGAAGGTTTCCGCAAGATTGAGCATAACATGCTGCATGAGGTGGCGGAGTTCGAGAATGTCATCATATCATGTGGTGGAGGAACGCCGTGTTTCTTCGATAACATGGACTATATGAATGCCCAGGGCGAGACAGTTTACCTCAAAGCAACGCCGGAAGTTCTGTACGGGCACTTGAAGATGGGACGTACGGTGCGTCCGCTGCTGCTTAACAAGACTCCTGAAGAGGTTCGGGTGTTCATCAGGGAGCAGCTGGCAGAGCGCGAGAAGTTCTATGGCAAGGCGCGCCACACGCTCGATGTGAACCTGATGGACAACTACGAGAAGATTAAAGTCACCGTCAGCGAACTGAAACGGTTGCTCGCCATTGAATGATATTATACATATTTAATAAGTAGAAATGAAGAAGTGGACAATAGAAGATTCTGAAGAGTTATACAATATAAACGGATGGGGGACATCATATTTCGGCATCAACGAGAAGGGACATGTCTATGTATCGCCGTGCAAGGATGATACAAGGATTGACTTGTGCGACGTTCTCGATGAGCTAGCTCTGCGCGATGTTACTCCTCCGGTATTGCTCCGCTTCCCAGACATACTCGACAACCGTATTGAAAAGATGGCGTCGTGCTACGACAAGGCGCGTGAGGAATACGGATATACGGGCAAGAGCTATATAATTTACCCTATTAAGGTCAACCAGATGCAGCCGGTCGTCGACGAGGTCATATCCCACGGCGAACGCTACAACCTCGGACTGGAGGCTGGTTCAAAACCTGAGCTGCACGCGGTGATTGCCGTTCAGTGCAAGTCGAATTCGCTTATCATCTGCAACGGATACAAAGACGAAAGCTATATAGAGCTCGCCATGCTGGCGCAGAAGCTCGGCAAGCACGTCTTCATTGTCGTTGAAAAGCTCAATGAGATTGACATCATTGCGAAAACGGCAAAGCGTCTGCATGTGAAACCGAACATCGGAATTCGCATTAAGCTGGCTTCTTCGGGCTCGGGGAAATGGGCTGAGAGCGGCGGCGACGCATCGAAGTTCGGTCTTACACCGTCGGAACTGCTGCAGGCATTGGAACATCTCGATGCAGTGGGACTTCATGACAGCGTGAAACTCATTCACTTCCACATCGGGAGCCAAATAACGAAGATACGGCGAATACAGTCGGCGCTCACTGAAGCAGGACAATACTATGTCAATCTGCGGAAGATGGGCTACGACATTGAATTCGTCGACTGCGGCGGAGGACTTGGAGTTGACTATGACGGTACGCGCTCATCGAACAACGAGAGCTCTGTCAACTATTCCATTCAGGAGTACATCAACGACTGTGTGTATGCTTTCGTGGACATAGCCAACAAGAACGGCATTCCGCATCCTAACATTATAACGGAGAGCGGACGCAGTTTGGCGGCTCATCACTCAGTCCTCGTGCTCAATGTGTTAGGTGCCGCATCGCTGCCGGAGATGCCTGAGGAGTTCGAAGCTAAGGAAACGGACCACCAACTGGTAAAGGACCTGTACGAGATATGGGATAATCTAACGCCAAAGTCGATGCTTGAGGACTGGCACGACGCAGAACAGATACGCGAGGACTGCCTCGACATGTTCGCACACGGTATGGTTGACCTTAAGACGCGTGCTGAAATCGAGGCTATGTACTGGAGTGTGTGCCACGAGATTAACGCCATTGCGAAGACGATGAAGCATGTTCCGGATGAGCTTCGGGGACTCGATAAATTGCTGGCGGACAAGTATTTCTGCAACTTCTCTATATTCCAGTCACTTCCCGATTGCTGGGGCATCGACCAGTTGTTCCCGATTATGCCGATATCAAGGCTCAACGAGAAGCCGACACGCAACTGTACGATACAGGATATCACGTGTGACTCGGACGGAAAGATAACGAATTTCACCACTGGTGGCTCACTGTCGAACGTGCTTCCGGTACATGCGCTGAAGAAGGATGAGCCGTATTACCTCGGTGTTTTCCTCGTCGGGGCTTATCAGGAGATACTCGGCGACATGCACAACCTCTTCGGCGATACGACGGCGGCGCACATTAGCGTGAAGGACGGCACGTATCACATTGACCAGATTATCGACGGTGAGACCGTTGAAGAAGTCCTGGAATATGTCCAGTACAATCCTAAGAAGCTTGTGCGGCAGCTTGAGCAGTGGGTTACGAAGAGTGTCCGACAGGGCAAAATATCGCTCGAGGAGGGCAAGGAGTTCCTTTCCAACTATCGCTCCGGGCTCTACGGATACACGTATTTGCAGTAAAATGCATACAAAATCCTCCCCAAGCCTCACTCAAGGTGAGGATGTTTGATTTCCTAAAGTATATAAAGGCATGACAAAAGAGATAAATATAAGGCACAAGGAGCCGCTGACCGTCGTTAAGGTTGGTGGTGCAATAGTGGAGGACGAAGGCAAACTTGCAGAGCTGCTGGAGAACTTCTCAAAGATAGAAGGACGCAAAGTCCTCGTTCACGGAGGCGGAAGGCGCGCCACAAAGGTTGCTTCCGCACTCGGTATAGAGAGCCACATGGTGAACGGAAGACGAATAACGGATGCCGATATGCTCGAAGTAGTCACGATGGTTTACGGTGGATTGGTCAACAAGAACCTCGTTGCCAAACTTCAGTCGAAAGGTATCAATGCATTGGGGCTTACCGGTGCCGATGCCAACGTTATCCTCAGCCACCGCCGTCCTATAAAGGATGGAGTCGATTATGGCTTCGTCGGCGATGTGGACAAGGTCGACGGTAAGCTGCTTTCCACCCTTATAGAGAATGGTATAACACCCGTTATGGCACCATTGACGCACGATGGCGCAGGAAACATCCTCAACACCAATGCTGACACTATCGCATCGGAGACTGCCAAAGCCTTGGCGAAGCACTACGACGTAACTCTTGTGTTCTCATTCGAGAAACCAGGAGTCCTGAAAGACGCCAACGACGACAGCAGTGTGATACCGACGATAACCCGACCCGACTTCGACCGTTACGTTGCTGACGGCACTATATCGGGCGGAATGATACCAAAGATAGAGAATGCACTGTCCGCCGTGGATGCCGGAGTTGGCAAAGTTGTCATCACTCTTGCGTCCGCCATCAACGGAAAACAAGGTACCGTGATAAGAAAGTAATGTTAATGAATTTTAAAAACTAAGCTTCGGCTGTAACATTTGCCCTCGCTTAGTCGTCATTGTTTCAGAGAGAAGATGAAAAATATCAGTTTTCGTGACGATGTTCTGCCACTGAAGAACGAGCTTTTCAGGTTGGCGCTGCGCATCACTCTCAACAGAGCAGAGGCAGAAGACATCGTTCAGGATACGCTGATAAAAGTCTGGGACAAGCGAGACAGCTGGAACGACATCGATAACATTGGTGCTTTCAGCATGACAATATGCCGAAATCTCGCACTGGACAGGGCAAAACGACGCGAAAACAACAACGTCAGCCTTGACGCAACAGTAACGAACGAGCCCACAACATCATCTACTCCATACGAGCAAACCGTCCAGCAAGACAGAATTCAAGCCGTTCGGGAACTCGTAAATGGTCTGCCTGAGAAACAACGAAGTTGCATTCAGCTCCGTGATTTCGAAGGAAAGCCCTACAAAGAGATAGCCACGATACTCGGAATAACCGAGGAACAGGTCAAGGTTAACATCTTCCGGGCACGCCAGACCATAAAACAAAAATTCGAAAAGTTAGACAACTATGGATTATAAGTACATCAAACAGCTTTTGGAACGCTACTGGCGCTGCGAGACTTCTCTTGAAGAAGAGGAGATTTTGCGCACGTTCTTCTCCCAGAAGGACGTCCCCGCCGAGCTACGCGCTTACCAACCGCTCTTCGCTTATGAGCAGAGCGAACCCAAGGAAGACGTGCTGGGCGATGACTTTGACCAGAAAGTACTGCAAAAGGTTGAGAGCGAGAAGCCGGTACATGCACGCGTAATCACGATGAAACAGCGTCTGATGCCTTTATTCCGCGCCGCAGCCGTTGTAGCAATCATCCTAACGCTTGGCAACGCAATACAGGGAGCATTCTCATACGAGGAGCCTCAGCAGCAGAACGTAGCCAACATTCAGCGTCCTAAGGATGGTCCTTCAGTTGCAAAGGTTGACACTGCGAGCACCATTGACACTATGTCGATAAACAAAATGCCAACGCAGATGTCCGTAAAATAAGATAAATTTCTATGCTTTCTCTATAAAATCATGTTTAGTAAAACAATGAAACTGTGAAGTTTCAAATTCTCTCAAATTTTTCATAACATACTAACGTAGAAAGACCGGTGTCCAAAAGGGCACCGGCCTTTATTTGTTTAATACCTCAAAGGACTATGACAAATTTAGCATCAGGCGGAGACGAGCTCCGCCTGATGGCTTTATAGCGTTACTGAGGGTGTATTTCCTTAAGCAGGCGGTCGGCATGTCCCCACTTGTCCATCATGTAAAGGACGTAGCGAATGTCAACTCCGATGCAGCGTGCAAGCTGTCTGTCGAAGTTTATATCAGAAGAAAGGCTGTCCCAGTTGCCGTCGAAGGCGAGTCCGATAAGGCGTCCCTGACCGTCGAACATAGGCGAACCAGAGTTTCCTCCTGTAATATCGTTGTTCGTAAGGAAGCAAAGTTGCAGTTTGCCGGTTGTCTTATCCTGATAGCGACCGTAGTCTTTCTGCGACAAAAGCTCCTGCATTATAGGCTCAGCCTTGTACTCTGCGTTCTCATCACCATGCTTCATCTTCTCCACGATGCTTTCTGCGTCGGTGTAGTAGTTGGTCTTGTGCGTGCCGATACGGTAGCCGCCGACCTGTCCATAGCTAAGTCTCATGGTGAAATTGGCATCGCTATAGTGTGGCAAATCTTGCTCCATGCGGACCTTTGCAGCACATAGCTTACGCTCTTCGTCGTTGATTTTCTCCTCATACTCCATTTCCTTCATCTGCAAGACATAGATGGTGCTGACGAGGTCGATGCCCAATTTCACTCCCGGGTCTTTACGGAAGCTGTTCCGGGCAGGGTAGAACTTGGCTCCTGGCTGTAGTATTTTGCTCTTACTATATACATAATCGACATACTTCCTATAGTCTCCCTTGAACTTCTTCTTTATCGTTGTGTAGCACGAAGGAAGCCAATCAGCCTGAATCTGACTGCCAAAGTCCTCGAGCATAGCAGCCGTCAGCTCCTTGTCGAGGTCCATATTCCACTTGTCACTGTTGTCTTCGAACTCGAGATACTGGTCTTTAGGGTCAGCATCAGGGTTCGCTGCCTCCATACGAGTGTTCATTCTCGTTGCGCGGCGGAGGAATTCAGAGTTGTTCCAGAAGCACTCCGTCCAGTAGTTTACGGCACGGGTATACGGCGAACGCTCCTTGTACAGTTTCTCAAGGTATGCAAAGTCGACCTTGTCAGAGAGTGACGTCGAATCCTGCCAAGACTCAATTCTCTTCTCAAAGTCACGCTTCTGCTGTACGATACCAATAGAATCGATGCACTTATTCATTCCTATGGAGTTCTTCCAGTAGTTTGCTGAGTTGGCAAACGCGTTCTCATAGTTTATTCTATCTTTCTCGCTGGCATCCATATACTTCTTTAGAATACCGAGTTTTATGGTGCGCACTTGGATGCGAACTTTGTTTTCGTTCTCCTTCATACTCTCAATGCCATACGAAGAGAGGTACCGCTCCGTCGAGCCAGGGTATCCGACAGTCATCGAGAAAGAGCTGTCGCGGTAGCCTTGCAGTGAGACAGGAGCCCAGCAGGCTGGGTGATACGGAACGTTATCCTTGCTATACGGAGCCGGACGGTTGTTCTTGTCGGCATAGATGCGGAACACCGAGAAGTCACAAGTCTGTCTCGGCCACATCCAGTTGTCGGTTTCGCCACCGTACTTACCCATCGATTTAGGCAGTGCGAACACAAGACGGAGGTCGGTGAAGTCCTGATACGTCGTAGCATAGTACTTGTTACCCTCGAAGAACGGGTCGATATCGACATGCAGCGTACTGTCGACGCCTTTCACAGAGTCCGTCAGAGCGTTTGTAAGCGAGTCGATGATGAGTGCCTGCTCCATAGCTCCCTTACCGGCAATAAGCGGCAGGACGCGCGCAGAAATGTCCTTTTGGTCGCGCATGAAACTGACGAACATGTTGTCGTTAGGCAACTCCTCTTCGTAGCTCTTTGCATAGAAGCCGTTCAGCATGTAGTCGTGGTCAACGGTGGAGTGGCTGTTGATTGCCGAGAAGCCACAGTGGTGGTTGGTGAATACGAGACCGTCCGGTGACACAACGACACCCGAGCAATAGCCCGAGAAGTTCACAACGCAGTTCTTAATGGCGTTGGGGCTCTCATAGAGGTCGGCATACGGCAGTGTGAAGCCTTCCTCCTTCATTTGGTTGTAGACAGCTTCCGGGAGGTTGTAGAGCGTCCACATGCCCTCGTCGGCATGCATCGGCGCAGCTCCGAGAAGCATTACACTTAGAAATAAAATAGCTTTTCTCATTATATATATTGTTTTTACTGGTTACGAGGAAAGGCTGAGGCGGCGCCTCAGCATACCGAACGCAGGCGGGGTTAGAGCTTTGGCAGGCGGAAGCCTGAGGGGCGGGGGCAGGCTGGCAGAAAGGTGGGAGCCAGCTACCTGAGGGGCGGGGGCTAGCGTCGGCGTATTTTCTGAAGCAACTGGGGCATGTCGCGCTTGACGATGGTAAACGCAAAGATTGCTATAACAAGCGTATTGACGATTATTGCGAGCCAGAACGACATGTAAGCGTTGCTTGCCGAGATGATAGCGAAGGCTATTGCAGCCATGACAACATAGAACAGTATCTCGCGAATCGGGTAGTTTATCGGGTAATACTTTTGTCCGAAGAAGTAGCTAAGCACCATACTTGCGGCATAAGAGGTGAATCCAGCCCAAGCGCAAGCCCAATAGCTGAACCGCGGAATGAAGATGATGTCAATGGCAATGAGGACCACCGCGCCGATACCGGAGAAGTAAGCGCCCCATATAGTGCGGTCGGTGAGCTTGTACCAAAAGCTCAAGTTGAAGAAGATACCGAACATAATCTCAGCCGCCATTACAATAGGAACAATCTCAAGTCCCTCCCAATAGCTCTTGCCGACTATGTATTTCAGTATGTCCATGTAGCCCATGACGCAAAGGAACGCCAGCAGCGTGAAGATGATGTAGTACTTCATCGCCTTTGCGTAAGTCTGCTTATTGTCCTTGTCCTTCACCTTTCCGAACACGAACGGCTCATAAGCGTAGCGGAAAGCCTGCGTAATCATGACCATAATCATGGCAATCTTGATACAGGCACCATATATGCCAAGCTGCGTGCGTGCCTCAGTGGCAGTACCGTCGTAAACGAACGGGAAGATAATCTGCGAGGCGCACTGGTTCAGCTGTCCTGCAAGTCCCATGACAAGCAGCGGCCATGTGTAGCTCAGCATGCGCTTGCACGTAGTCCAATCGAACGGATTGCGGAAGCCACTGAGCTCCTTCCAAAGCATGAGCAGCGTCGCCACGGAGCAGAACATATTTATATAGAACACCCAAACGACATCGAGGGTAAAGTTGTCGTCGTAGATTCCGAAGAGGTTTATCTTGAAATAAGGGAGTACGATGAGGTAAAGTATGTTCAGCGCGATATTGAACACGATGTTCAAAATCTTCAGACAAGCGAACTTAATAGGCCTATGGGCATAACGGAGATACGCGAACGGAATAGCCGTAAACGCATCAATGGCGACGGTAACGTACATAACGAGGATGTACTCGGGGTGGTCGCTGTAGCCCAACAAGCCCGCAATCTGATGGTTGAAGAGAATTACAAGTAGTGCAAACACCGTCGACGTCGTTGCCACCATTCGCAGAGTCGTGGCGTAAACCTTCTTCGGGTCTTCGCCTTCCTTGCTCATGAAGCGGAAGAACGTTGTCTCCATGCCGTACGTCAGAATGATGATGAGCAGGGCGACGTAGGCATATACGTTTGTTATTATACCGTACTGCCCTCCTGCGGCATTGAATTTTGCCGTCTGTATCGGTACGAGCAGATAGTTGATAAACCGTGCCATGATGGAGCTGAGTCCATAAATGACGGTATCTTTTGCTAAAGACTTTAAGTTTGCCATGTTTTATCCAAAGAATATATAAGCGATTATGATTGCGGCAATGACGCCGGCGAGGTCAGCAAGGAGACCACAGGCGACAGCGTGGCGTGTGTATTTGATGCTCACGGAGCCGAAGTAAACGGCGAGGATATAGAACGTAGTGTCAGTGCTTCCCTGGAAGATACAACTCAGACGGCCCACAAACGAGTCAGGACCATAGTTCTTCATTGCCTCCAGCATGAGCCCGCGCGCACCACTGCCGGACAGCGGTTTCATAAAGGCAGTTGGCAAAGCGCCCACGAAGTCGGTATTTAGTCCGCACTGCTCGACGACCCATTTGATGCCGTTGATGAGCATATCCATCGCACCGGATGCACGGAACACACCCACACCGACAAGTATGGCGACGAGATACGGTATTATCCGCACCGCAGTGGTAAATCCTTCCTTTGCGCCCTCAATGAAAGCGTCGTAGACATTTATCTTTTTGAAGAAGCCGGCGAGGATGAATGCCACTATGATGGACAGCAGAATTAAATTCGACGCAATGGATGTCACAGTGCCCATAGTGTTCTTATCCATCTGTCCGAAACCCCAAATGACGAGTCCGACGAAAACACAGAGACCGAGCAAGGTTGCCAACAGCACTGGCTGCAAGACGTTTATGCGCTGCCACAGAGCCGTAATGATGATACCGGCGAGCGTTGCCACCGTCGTGGCGAGCAGTATTGGGATGAACACATCGGTAGGTTGTGCGGCACCGTATGACGAGCGGAACGCCAGAATAGTTGTAGGAATGATGGTCAGTCCACTTGTGTTGAGCACGAGGAACATAATCATCGGATTCGTCGCCGTATCCTTCTTCGGGTTCAGCTCCTGCATCTGTGCCATCGCCTTGAGACCCGTTGGAGTGGCAGCGTTGTCGAGTCCGAGCATGTTAGACGCTATATTCATGAAGATACTGCCCATAACGGGGTGGTTTTTCGGTATGTCCGGGAAGAGTTTCGTGAACACCGGACTCAGCATACGTGCCAAGACGTTGACCGCTCCTGCACGTTCGCCAATCTTCATGATACCCAGCCACAACGCCAAGACGCCCGTTAAGCCGAGCGAAGTCTCAAAGGCAGTCTTCGAAGAGTCGAACGTAGCGTCGACCATCTTCTGAAATAAAGTCGTATCGCCCGTGCACAGGCCGACGAGACCAAATGCAAATGCGATGACGAAGAATGCTATCCAAATATAGTTGAGGACCATTTTGCCTTACTTTACTACCTTCTTGCCATTCATGACAACAATGCCTTTGTACGAATTGCTGACACGCTGTCCTGCAAGATTATAAGGAATTGAGTTCTTTTCTGCGTTATCCGTTGTCTTCACGGCATTGATTCCCGCCGGAGTGAACGAGCGGGCATAGTCGGGAAGATAGTATCCGAGGTGTGGCGGCTGGTTGTAAGCAGTCTGCTGCCACGTCACTCCCATGCGGTAAGTATGGTCGTGCATGAGCGTCGGGACACGATATTCAGTCGGAATGGTCGTCGAATAGATATCGAGAGTTGTCTTGTCGCTCCAGTCCCACATGATTATTTCCTCACGCCAGTCGCCGAACAAATCTGCAATAAGGCACGGAGTAGCCTTGGTTGTATTGCAAGTCTGCGGGTCTCCGAGGTGTTCCGTGTCGGTGAAATCGTATCCGTTGACGAGGATTTGCCGTGCCTGAGAGCCGTCTGCGTTGACGCTGACGACCTGCGGGGTGCACTTTCCGGTTCCACTGCTGTACTTTCCGTCGAACAACTCATCCTGAAGGTCACCGTCCCAGTAGAGTCTGAAGTCCTGCGAGACGTGCTTCGTGCTTACGACATCACCCGAAGCGACACTGCGGATGTCCCTATCGTTCGACGACCAGAACTCATAACCACGGTTGGAGGCCATGACATCGGCTGCCATACCTCGTCCGTTGTCTGCCGTACCTGCTGCGCTGTAGAGTATCTCTCCCGTGGCAGCGTCGTGAACGTCCCATCCGTACGGCATGTTCTTCTCCTCGTGTATCTCAAAGACTTCCAGTCCAGGGCGGTCAGGGTTCAAATCGCCAAGGTGAATGGCATCGCCGTGTCCCATACCAGTGGCATACAGCAGCGAGCCGTCGTCGTCAATGGCACACGAACCCATGATAATCTCATCCTTTCCGTCGCCGTCGACATCGGCACACGACAGGTTGTGGTTGCCGTTATTGTAAGCCGTGGCACTGCCTTTGCCGCTTGTGCTCTTCGTGTACTTCGTCGTTGTGACCTTGCCGTTTGCATCCGTCAGGTTGACGGTGTTCTTATCAGCCGACTCATGGAGCCAGCGTGTCTTCAGCTTAGAGCCGTCGAAGTCGACAGCCCAGAAGAAACTCCGCATATAGTAGCCACGAACGAAGACGGCAGAGGGGTTCGCGTTCTGTCCGCCAAGGTAGGCAACAGTAGCGAGGAAACGGTCAGCGCGGTTGCCCTTATCGCCCTTCTTGCCCCAATAAGCATCGGAAGGAAGGTCAGCCGAGCCCCCTACTCCACCGGCGCGGTTAGGGCGATAGAAGATGGTATGTATGGCGGCACCGGTCTGTCCGTTAAATACAGTGAGGTATTCGGGGCCCGATACGACGAAGCCATTGCTGTTGCGGTACGACTTCGAGTTGTCGGCATTCTTTATCTCAGCATCGTCGGCAGCGGCAGTGACGAAGTTGCCCTTGCCGTCCTTCGACCACGGAGCAGTCTTGCAGATAACTTCTGCCTTGCCATCACCATCAAAGTCGTAGACGAGGAACTGTGTATAGTGGGCTCCGGCACGAATATTCGGACCGAGGTTGATGCTCCACAGGCGTGTACCGTCGAACTTATAGCAGTCGAGGATGACGTTGCAGGTCTTACCGCTCAGCGAGTTATCCTTCGACGGACCTTTGTGCTGCGGGTCCCATTTGACGATAATCTCATACTCGCCGTCACCGTCTACATCAGCTACGGAGCAGTCGTTGGGATAGTAGACGTCGTCGTTGTTGGTCACACTGGCGTCCGGCTGCTGCAACTTAAGCTTCTTGAAGTAGCCTTCCCATGGTGTTATGCCGTCGGTGGTCTCGGTAACGGTACCATTGACGAGAGTTTCGAGCTTGTAAGTCGATGTAGTCGTGCCAAGCGAATCGACAAACGATGTCGGTCCGTTGAGGTTGCTTGCTATGAGCGTACCGTTGCGGTAGAGGTTGAAAGTCGTAGCCTTCACGTCGTCGGTGCCCAGAAGGCGCCAGCTCACGAAGTTGCCTTTGCCGAGCGTTCCGTCAGGAATGGCAACGGCACCCCTGCCGATACGCTCCATCTGCGACACAGGAGTATTAGGTGTCTGGGCGTTGGCGGCCACGGGGGCAAGTGTCAGCGCACAGGCAAAGAATAGTGATTGTCCGATTTTATTCATGTAAAGTCCGATTTAATTGCATTTAACCTACAAAATTATTAATAAAAAATGGAAATTACAAGAATAAACTTTGTTTATTGATTTTTATTAGTATCTTTGTACATTAAGTGTGAAATTATCAAACATCAATTCTTTTAAAAACCTACATCATCATGAAAATTCCACAACTATCTCTAATCGCAGCCACTGTCATTTTATGTTTACCTTCGTGCAAGAACACAACCGATGAGGAGGCTACCGCAACCTCCGGTGAGACGGAGCACGAACAACGGGTCGTCACGATAACGTGCAACGAGGAGCAGGTGTCGATAAGCGAGGAGCCAATGGCACGTGCCGCAGCAGGCGAAGGGCAGAAGACTATCGGCGTGAGCATATACAAGCAGACAGCCGATGGCTATGAGCCGTATGCCTACGGACTGTACGACGGGACGGCATCGATAAACGCGGTGCTCGACGAGGGCGACAAGTACATGATTGAATGCATCGAACTGAAGGCAGCGGAGGACACTCTCTATCACGACAGAAACAGGTATTATGAGCCGTTCATGACGGGTAACAAGCCAACGGAGCTGACAAACACGATGACGTACAGTTCGACTTCGGGCTTCGACAATATGACGGAGGGAAAATATGCACTGTATGTCAAGGATGTCAACGGGAAGCCGACGCGCTACTATGCATGGAATCCGAGTGCGTACACGTACTTCGGTGGTGTGGAGGATTTCGACCCGGCGACATCGGCAAGTGTGACATTGAACCTTCATCGGGCGGTGTTCGGACTGCATTTCATCGTTACTCCGCCTTCCAACGGGTCTGTATCGTTCAACTTCCTGAACCTTAAGGGCTTCACGGTGAGCAAGGAAGACGCTGTCTACGACCACGAGAGCGTGTATTCCTTCTCTGACATCATCAACGGAACGGCTGACGATTACAGTAGTAATATACGTGTTTTCTCGACGTGGACGCAATCGGACGGCTCTGTGAAGCGCGACACTATCAATGTGCCTGTTACCCGCAACCAAACGACGGTGGTAGAGCTGAGCTTCTCGGGACCTAAGGATGAGGGCTTCAGCCTCAACGAAGAGTCCGGCGGTTTCACCTCCGACACCCTGCAATATGTAATCGGGAAGAAGTGAAAGCGGGCAAAACCAGCCCTGGAACTCAAGGGACGACCTCTCCAAGCCTCCCCCAAGGGGATGGGGCTTGGGGAGGTATTAAGAGTGGCTTAGGCAGCCTCGAAGAGGCTGTACTTGTCGAAAACCTCTTTGAGGTTTGTGGTTGCGAATAGTTACTTTTTGTTATCGCGGCTGATAATCGTGTGGACCGGAGGGCTATCGCACATCTTAACAAAATCGATTGTTTCGTGTTTTTCGTGCAAAAAAAATATGTCTCGAAATCCCGTAGCTTACGTCTTGTGATATAACCCCTTATGTTTCGCAATGCCAAAGCTTATGCTTAAGATTGGTTTTTAATTTATTTTTGGTTGATTTTTAATTTGTTTTTCTTCCATTTTTAATTTATTTTTCTCATAAAAATAAATTAAAAACCAACACGAAAGGTATCGTTTTGAATTTCAATAGGTTAGCTAAGGCCTCTCCAAACCCCTCCGAATGGAGGGGATTTTGGTATGTTTTGAAGATGAAAACACGACATGAGGCAGTTGGATTTTACCCTTCCAAATATCTGTAAACATCCATTCCGGCTGAAACACACCCACTGCAGGGACGCCCCTTGTCGGTGCCCGATTGGGCTGAAGGACCGAATAAATGTTCCTCACTTTCGCCTTTGCAAGGGAATCGGGCAGCACAAAAGAGCCGCCCCTGTGGTAGATTCCACAGTAACGGCTCAGATAATTGCGTGTATCTATTTATAGATTTCTTATTCTTCGGGGTTCTGCTCAGCTTCCTTCAGCAGCGTACGGCATTGCTCAAGAATGGCGATGACATCGTCAAGCTTATCGGCACGGAGCATCTTGATGCGGGTCTGGCGGAAGTTGGGGATACCTTTGAAGATGGGACTGGCGGCAAGATGGCGGCGGGTATGTAGTATGCCGCGGTACTCGTCGATGCGTTCGACGTTGATGTGGAGCATTTCCTCAAGTACGTCTATTTTGTCGTCGATTGTCAAACCACTGTCGCCGCCATTCCGGAGCTCGCGGAACACCCACGGACGGCCGAACGTTGCGCGCCCAATCATTATCGCGTCGACGCCGTAAGCATCGAAATTGTGCTTCGCCGTGGCATAGTCGGTCACGTCGCCATTGCCGATTATGGGGATGTGAATGTTGGGATTGCGTTTCACTTCGCCAATAAGTGTCCAGTCGGCGTTGCCCGTGTACATCTGACTACGTGTGCGGCCGTGGATGGTAAGTGCCTGAATGCCGCAGTCCTGGAGCTTCGGCGCGAGCTCGGTGATGATGAGATTGTTCATATCCCAGCCCAAACGGGTCTTCACGGTGACAGGTGTGTGGACGGCATCGACGACGGCCCGCGTTATGTCGAGCATCAATGGGATGTTGCGGAGCATGCCGGCGCCGGCGCCTTTGCCCGCTACCTTCTTCACCGGACAGCCGAAGTTGAGGTCGATGACGTCAGGATGGACGCTTTCAACGATTTTCGCAGCCGATACCATCGACTCTACATCGCGACCGTAGATTTGTATTCCCACGGGCCGCTCATCGTCGTCGATGGTCATCTTGGCGAGCGTCGACTTTATACTTCTTATTATCGCGTCGGCAGAAACAAACTCAGTGTACACCATTGCAGCACCGAAGCGCTTGCACATCTTGCGAAATCCAATGTCGGTGACGTCTTCCATGGGCGCCAAAAATGCGGGTTTGTCGCCGAAATCTATGTTTCCTATCTTCATCAGCCTATATAGTCAAGTTGGTTGCGCTTCATTATAAGAGGATAACGCTCGGGATGTTTAAGGCTGTCTATTTCCAAATCAACATCCAAATCGGGCCACTCTATTGCATCATTGCCCGACATCTGCACGTTAAGAAACACATAACCTTTTTCTCTTGCGAATACTGGACTCATTCCTTTTTCTTTCCTTTTGCAAAATTAAGCATAATCGGCAATACTGCCAAAAAATAACACGATTATCCTAAAAACTTCCAAACAGCATTGCCATCCGTTGCAGGGGCGTCCCTTGTAGGCGCCCGATTGCCTTGAAAAGGCAAATAACATGGAACTTTATTGCTATCTTTACATCGAATTTAAACGGATTAATCGAATTATATTCCGCCATGTATACCGAATAAAGCACTAATCAATAAATCCTCAATTTGTCGACGATAGTGCCCATTTTGCGGTAGAAATTGCGCTCATCCTGTTCGCTGACGGGTGTCACATCGGCAAGAGTGTCGAGGAGGTTCTGCATGTGCCAAGTGACGGTGAAGCCTTCCTGACGACGCAGTTCTATACACTTATCGAGCTCATAGCGGGCGCGCGGATTGTCGACATTATACAAAAGGTTGGCAAGTTGCCAACGTGTCTTCTGCGTAAACTTTGGCTCCCGCTGCGTCATAATTGCCTTACAGAGTAGCGCTGCTTTGATTTTGTTGTCGTCAATAAGCTCTGCAAGCTCCTGATAGAGGTAACTCTGACGATGATGGGTTATGAGATGGCGGTAGATGTTTATGGCTTTGGAAGTCTTGCCCATAATCTTGTAAATCATCGCCTTGTACCGTTGGTTCTGCATATTGTAAGGTGCGTGGCGCAAAGACTCAGCTAAGATGGGCGCAGCCTTTAGCGCCATGTCCACCGTCGGGTTGTTGGCAACTTCGCGGAACACCTTTCCGACGATGCGGATACCTATCGATGGAACCGGATGACCGTCCACATTGCCAAGCGTCCAGTCGTCATCGGTGAGCCGCGTGATATCCCACGAGGTTATAAAGTCGAGCATTGAGAACTTCGGATTATGGTCGAAGACGAGCAAAGCAGCACGCATGAGAGCCGATTGGCCACGCAAATCCTTGTCGTCCATTGTAGGATAGAGGCGGACAAGTGCAAGGAATATCTTGTAAGCGTCCTCCAACCGCCGCTGTTTGTAGCGCAATGCCATCATGTCGGCTCCTACCCAGAACATGCAAATGGTAGTGTAGTGACCTTTATGGGCTGCATACATGGGGCGAATGGCTGCATAGGCCTCTTCTATTTTCCCCTCCTTCCTCAGTTTAAAGATGTCGCGTACTTCCATAGTTGGTTTTTAGTTGATTTATAAAATGAATATCCGCTTTAATCCAAACAGCTTTGCCTCCCTCTGCAGGAGCGTCCCTTGTGGGCACCCGATCGGTCTGAAGGACCGACTATATAGTACTAACATTCGCCTTTGCAAGGCAATCGGGCACCCGCAAGGGGCGCCCCTGCAGTGGGTGCTTTAGTGGTTATATGGACAATTGCGTTTATTCTGATTTAATTATTGTGGGTGTTTGCAAGCTCAGAGCCTTGCTTTTTTCTTTCTTTCATTTGTTCAATTCTTCAGCAATGCACCAAATATTTCATTCTTTCATTAGTTCAATATTTCAATTTTTCAACTCTTGTTGAACCGTCAGAATAGTGCGTACGCTTGATTATCAACCCACGGGTATGAGCAGATGTACGCTGTCCGCCAACGGTGAAATACTCCAATGAAACCGCTGTTTTTGATGCGTTGTCAACTCTTTGTATAGCGGTAACGGGCTCGGGGAATGTGTTCGACGCCATATCATAGCCTATTTGCTCAGCTTCAAGAGAAGCCCAAATGAACGGACCGGTGCCCTTCGGGTCATTATTCTTCACATTCTCACTCATGTAATAAGCGTATGAGCCGTCACGGTTCTTGCTTCCTCCGAGTCCGCCAACTTCACAGCAGTTGGTCAGTTGGAGATTGTTGCCGCTCGTGGTGAGCAGAGTCTTGACGATGCCTGTGTAGGCTTTCTTGCCTGCCGACAGATAGTTGCGGTCGCCATCATTCGTCAGCCAGCCCTTGCGGACACCCTTCAGCAAACTGAATGTGAACATTGACGAGCACGTTGCCTCAAGGTAGTTCTGCCGTTTTACGCTTAACGATGCGTAATCAGGGTCATTCTTGTCAACGTCCATTACGTCATACCAGAGTCCGGAGGTACTGTCCTGATAGTCAACTACTGATGCCATGATACGCTGGAATAGATTGAGGACGGTCTGATAGCGGCTGTCTGAAGTCTCAACGCCAAACTGCTCCATGTTGTCAAGTACCTCCATGCAAGCCATTGCGTACCATCCGAGAGCACGGCCCCACGTGTGTGCGCTGCGCCCCGATGTCTTGTCGGATGCTTCTTTGGCTGCGTATGGTTTATTGAAGTTCTTTGTAGCCCAATCCATCGACTTCGTCTCGTCCCACGCATGCTTCCAAAGTCGGGTCTCAGAGTCATACGTCACGCTGTCGGTAAGGTGCATTTGCGAGGCTGCATCGTCAAAGTACATGTCGGCATCGTCGACGTTTATCTCCGGTCCTGCAAGCGTGTAGAACGGCAGACCCATAAAGATGCCGTCGAGCCAGACCTGCTGCGGATAGCTTGCCTTGTGTTCCCACGGTCCGTACTCGTAGTCTTCGAGCGTGCGGTTCATGTCCCCCATGTTGTCAAGGAGGCTGCTGCAAGCCTTGGTGTACTTAGAGCTTTCCTTGCCGTCTACCTTATTATAGTACTCCATAATGAAGTGTCCAGGCCGGATATTGTCAAGTTCGGTAACCTTTCCCAGCGTCCCCCAGAAGCCGTTGCTTATCTTTCCGCTCGAATTAACTAATCCGGCGTAGCTGTTTACTGCGTTCTTGACCTTCGAAGTGACGTCGTCGGGATAGGCAAGCCACGTGTCCATCTGTGCCTCAGCTTGCAAACTGACGTCGTAATGCCAATATGCCGTAGTCGAAACGGAGTTCGCCATCCACTCCGAATAATGTCCGTGATATGTCTTTATGCCTGTCATTGTGTTCGGCTGAGCCACTGCTGTAAGGGCGAAAACAGTTGCCGCGATTGTCAGTAAGTTTCTCTGATTCATAAAAAGTTGTGTCGTTTTAGTGTTTAGCTCTGTGCAAAGATATGCTAAATTTGGAAGATTATAAAATAAAAAATGAAATATTTCAACTTTTATTCGTTTATATCGTTGATTATCATTAATTTTGCACGATTTTAATACATAGGAGTCTATCATCGACTCCTTAGACGATTGGTCAAAACAATAAGTATTTTTTCAATTTTTTAGATGAACGTAATTACGAAAACAGTTCAATTGCCAGATGGCAGGACCATCTCAATTGAGACCGGAAAGGTTGCGAAACAGGCTGATGGTTCAGCAGTTCTGAGATTAGGAAATACCGTCCTTCTCGCCACCGTTTGCGCAGCCAAAGAGGCAGTTCCGGGCACAGACTTCATGCCTTTGCAAGTAGATTATCGCGAGCAGTACGCTGCCGCAGGTCGTTTCCCAGGTGGTTTCACCAAACGCGAAGGCAAGCCTAACGACGACGAGATACTCACCTCGCGCCTCGTGGACCGCGTTTTGCGTCCGCTTTTCCCTTCTGACTTCCACACAGAGGTCTTTGTTAACGTCATTCTTTTCTCTGCTGACGGCGTTGATCAGCCTGATGCGCTTGCTGGTTTCGCAGCTTCTGCAGCAATGGCAGCATCCGATATTCCTATCGAGTGCCCTATCTCAGAGGTTCGTGTAGCACGTATCAACGGCGAATATGTCGTTGACCCGACCTTCGAACAGATGAAAGACGCTGACATGGACATCATGGTTGGTGCCACAAAGGACAACATCATGATGGTTGAAGGCGAAATGGACGAGGTTTCCGAGCAAGATTTGATACAGGCATTGAAGGTCGCTCACGAGGCAATCAAGCCTATGTGTATCCTTCAGGAAGAACTTTCGAAGGAGCTTGGCACAGATGTTAAGCGCGAGTACAACGACGAGACCAACGACGAAGAGCTTCGTCAGCAGGTCCGCGAGCAAACTTACGACAAGTGCTATGCCGAGGCTCAGGCCGGTGATGCTGACAAGAAGCACCGCGAGGAGACGTACGATAACATAAAGCAGGAGTTCGTTGACGCTTACGATGCTGAGCATACAGACCTCAGCGAGGAAGATTTGGACGAGAAGCATGCCGAGATTGACCGCTACTTCGCCGATGTTCAGCGCGACTCAATGCGCCGCAGCGTCCTCGACACGGGCAAGCGTATGGATGGCAGAAGGACCGATGAGATTCGTCCTATCTGGTGTGAGGTAAGCCCACTGCCTATGCCTCACGGAAGCTCAATATTCCAACGCGGTGAGACTATGTCACTGACGACATGTACACTGGGTACAAAGCTCGACGAGAAACTTGTCGACGACGTACTGGGCAAGAGCTATCAGCGCTTCCTTCTGCACTACAACTTCCCTCCATTCTGTACCGGAGAGGCAAAGGCACAGCGCAGTGTTGGACGTCGTGAGATAGGCCACGGCCATCTTGCATGGCGTGCTTTGAAGGGTCAAATACCTGCGGACTTCCCTTATACTGTACGTTTGGTATCCGAAATCCTCGAGTCCAACGGTTCTTCATCAATGGCTACGGTTTGCGCCGGCACACTTGCACTGATGGACGCAGGCGTTCCTATGAAGAAGCCGGTTAGCGGTATCGCAATGGGACTTATCAAGAACCCAGGCGAAGACAAGTACGCTATTCTTTCAGATATACTCGGTGATGAGGACCACCTTGGCGATATGGACTTCAAGACCACAGGTACCAAGGACGGACTGACCGCTACTCAGATGGATATCAAGTGCGACGGACTGTCGTTCGAGATACTTGAGAAGGCCCTGATGCAGGCAAAGGCCGGTCGTGAATATATCCTCGGCAAGCTCACCGAGACAATCGCTGAGCCACGCAAGGAGCTCAAGCCGCAGGTACCACGTATCGAGGCATTCGACATTCCGAAAGAGTTCATTGGCGCAGTCATTGGCCCGGGCGGAAAGATTATCCAGCAGATGCAAGAGGATACCGGCGCTACCATCACCATCGACGAGACCGACGGTGTCGGCAAGGTACAGGTCAGCGCGCCTAACAAGGAAAGCATTGACGCCGCAATCGGCAAGATTAAGGCTATCGTTGCAATTCCTGAGGTTGGCGAAACCTACGATGGTATTGTCAAGAGCATCATGCCTTACGGTTGCTTCGTTGAGATTATGCCGGGCAAGGAAGGTCTGCTGCACATCTCTGAGATAACTTGGAAGCGTCTGGAGACCGTCGAAGAGACTGGTATAAAGGAAGGCGACCACATCAAGGTCAAGCTCCTCGAAATTGATCCGAAGACCGGTAAGTACAAGTTGTCGCACCGCGTGCTTGAGGAAAAGCCTGAAGGCTACGTTGAGCGCCGTCGTCCACGTGGCGACCGTAGTGACCGCCGCCCTCGTGGTGAGCATCGCCCACGCCGTGAACACAACGAGCACCGCGACGAAGAATAAACGAATTCTTAACTTATAGCTTATAATAAGTCCCTGCCATGGAAGTCTTTTCCATCCGTCAGGGACTTTTTCGTTATCACCGTCCGCCATCAACAATGTGGCAAAAGAAATCCTCTTGATATTCCACAACAATACAACAAAAAGGCGTTGACTTCGTTCTTATAATATAAAAATGTACAAACACAGAAACGTTGTCTTGACAGTTGCGCTGCTGCTATGCGCCATTTGTTCGCACGCACAGAGCAATTCCGAGGTTCTGAAGCGTATGCTGAACTTCGGAGATACGCATCGTGAGATGTTTTCAGACACCATGTCGACCAACGTTTACACAAAGTACACCATCAATGTCGTCAAGCGCAACGCCACACTTGCTGCCGTTCCGACGATGTTCTACATACTTCGCGACTGCCGCCGTCACTACTTTTCCGAAGCCTACAGCCGTGTAAAGTTCGACAGAAGAAGCGAACCCGGAACGCACCGGTATATCCACCTCAGCACCGTCTACCACCGCCACAACACGCTTCCGCCAATGATTAAGTACCTGACGCCAAGCATTTACAGCGAGAAACTATTCCAGGACGGTATCCTTTCGCCAATAAACTACCACAACCGCAAGTTCTATCGCTATGGAATGAAGCGTAATGGCGACGGCACATCGCTTGTTACCATACGCTCACGCTACCGCAACACGCAGCTCATCCGCAAGGGTTTTGTGTTCATCGTTGACTCTACGGGACAAGTGTTGCAGTTCAATTTCGAGGGCGAATACGATATGATACGCTCCTGCCTCAACGGAACGATGCACCGTGACAGCGGCAATGTCATGTTCCCGGATAAGTGCGACGTGCAGGCAAAGCTGTCTTTCATGGGGAACAAGATATTGTGTCACTACGTCTGCCTTTACGACCAGCCATTCAATTTCCCTGATTCAATCATCGAAAGCCACGACCGTAAGCTTATGGCACGTGTCCGTCCGATTCCGCTGGCTGAGGAAGAGAAAAGGATTATGGATGAGTATGATAGCACACATAAGCCGAACCGTACAGCCACTACCCACCCCAACCCCTCCCGAACGGGAGGGGCTGAGACACCGTTGTTGACAACGGGCGTGGATAGCGTAGGCTTATATGATGATAGTACCATTGTAAATACAAGTACAATTGCGAACAATGATACCACTATTAACATCAATTCTGATATTAATTCCACTATTGATAGCACACAAAGCGACAGTGCTTACCAAAGTAATCAGTCTCTCCCCCGCACGGGGGAGTCGAAGGGGGGCTCCCAGGAGTCGAAGGAGGTTTCCCATAAGAACTGGGCTAAGTACGTCTTTTGGGACATCATCGGCGACAATATGCTGAACAAGATAAAGGCAAACATCGGCGCTGAGGAGCAAGGACAGATACGTATAGGACCGATTTTCAACCCGTTCTACTTCGGATACACACGCCACAAGGGCCTCATCTACCGTTTCGACATCCGCGGCTATTACAATTTCTCCAACAACCACAATATAACGGGACGCGTGAAGCTCGGATATTCGTTCAAGCAAAAGCAGTGGTTCTACAAGATTCCGGTACAATGGAACTTCAACAAACGGCGCAACGGCTACGTAATGATGGAGTTCAACAATGGTAACCGAATAACCAACTCACGCGTACTCGACAACGTCAAGCAATACAGGACTAACGATTCCATCGACTGGGACGCAATGCATCTCGACTATTTCCGCGACAACCGCTTCCACATGGAGCTCAATTACGATGTCGTAAAGAACCATCTCGGCGTCGCAGTCGGCTTCACCAAGCACCGCCGTGCTGCCATTGACGCCAGCGGTTTCCGTGCTGCCGGCCGGCCTACAGTGTACAAGACGTTTGCGCCATTCCTGCAACTGCAATACCGTCCATTGTCTGATAAGGTTCCACTGGTCCTCACCGGGCAATGGCAACATGGTCTTAACCATTTCGGAGGAAAGGTAGCCTACGACCGTTTCGAGTTCGACGGGCAGTACATTCAGCCACTTACGCGAATGCGAAGCTGGCAGTTGCGCTCCGGTTTTGGCTTCTACACGCATAAGGGACACGACGATTACTTCCTAGACTACCACAATTTCCATGAGGAATACCTATCTTTGGGATGGGAGGACAAATGGTCCGGCGAGTTCGAGATGCTCAACAGCAACTGGTATAACGCTTCCAACTACTACGTTCGTGCAAATGCGACATACGAATCGCCAATGATGCTGCTCGCATATTGTCCTCTTATCGGTCAAATCGTCGAGAAAGAGCGTGTCTATATCAGTACGCTTGCAGTTACGCGTATGTTCCCTTACGTCGAGCTAGGTTATGGATTTACGAACCGTATCTTCTCTATGGGTGTCTTTATGGGCTTTAGTCCGCACAATTTCGAGGGCTTTGGCATGAAGTTCGGTTTCGAGTTGTTCAATAATTACTAAACGCAAACCCCTCCAGACCTCCCCATGCCCCTCCCCAAGGAGGGGCTTGGGGAGGTTTTAAGTCAGGCTTGGTGATGAATACATTGCCCTTGTCGCATTGAGCACACACAGAATCATGACACCGACATCGCCGAACACCGCAAATGCCATTGCCCAAGCGCCCAGCGCACCGACAGCAGCAAGGACGAGGATAAGCACCTTCACGACGATGGCGAACCATGCATTCTCCTTCGCAATACGTATTGTGCGGCGTGCAATGCGTATCGCCGTGGCTATCTTCGACGGCTTGTCGTCCATCAGAACAACGTCGGCAGCCTCTATTGCAGCATCACTGCCGAGCGCTCCCATAGCAATTCCGACATCGGCACGTGCCAAAACAGGCGCGTCGTTGATACCATCGCCGACGAAGGCGAGCGTCTTTCCGACAGCCTTCGACTTCAGAAGGCTTTCCACTCTTTCCACTTTATCAGCCGGAAGGAGCTCTGCATGATACTCATCGAGCCCCAACTCTCCGGCAACGTTCGCCGCTACGGCTTCGCGATCGCCCGTCAGCATCACCGTACGCTCAACTCCGAGGCGTTTCAGGTTGCTGATAGCTTCGGCAGAGTCGCTCTTCACCTTGTCGGCTATTACCACATGACCGGCATAATGACCGTCGACGGCAACGTGGATGACCGTACCGACAATGTGCTGGCACTTCTTGCACTCATGCAGTTCTATACCGAGACTCTTCATCAGTTTGTCGTTCCCAACGCTGACACGCATTCCGTTGATGTCAGCCTCAACACCATTGCCGGCTATCTCGTGAATGTTCTCAACCTTACAGTCGTCCTTCTCGTTAGGATAAGCCTCACGCAGCGCGGCGGCTATAGGGTGAGTTGAGAAGCGTTCGACGTGCGCAGCGAGGTGCAAAAGCTCGTTTTCGTCCATTTTATCGGGGTGAACGGCTTCCACGGCAAACACTCCTTTCGTCAGCGTTCCGGTTTTATCGAAGACCACCGTACCAACTTTCGAAAGCGTATCCATATAGTTTCCGCCCTTTATAAGAACACCCTTACGGCTCGCACCTCCTATTCCACCGAAGAAGGTGAGAGGAACGGAGATGACCAGCGCACACGGACAGCTTACGACGAGGAACGTCAGCGCGCGGTAAATCCATTGTGCCCAGCCTCCACCGGTTATCAATGGCGGAATAATAGCAAGGGCAACAGCAGCGAAAATGACGATAGGCGTGTACACGTGGGCAAACTTTCGAATGAAGGTCTCACTTTTCGACTTGTTGTCAGATGCGTTTTCAACCAAATCGATAATCTTCGAAGCGGTCGACTCTCCGAACGTTTTGGTTACTTTTACAGTCAGAACGCCCGACTCATTGACGCAACCGGAGATGACATTGTCACCCTCCTTAACGTCGCGAGGCATACTCTCACCAGTCAATGCCACTGTGTTCAAAGCGGATGTTCCGTCGATTATCTGTCCATCGAGTGGTATCTTGTCACCAGGGCGAACCACGAAGGTTTCGCCAATTTTGACGTCTTTAGGGTCTACGGTTGTCTCCTTGCCATCGCGGACGACGGTGGCGGTATCGGGACGGATATCCATCAATTGCGATATCGACTTGCGGCTGTTGTCTTCAGCATAGTCTTCGAAGACCTCACCAACCTGAAAGAACAGCATTACGAATACGCTCTCAGGGAATTGCGATTCTGCACCGGGCACGAAACCGATGAGCAATGCACCGATGGTAGCTACCGACATAAGGAGGTCTTCGTTAAATGGGTCGCCCTCGGTGATACCCTCCCATGCCTCACCGAGCACGTCGTAGCTGACGATGAGGTACGGAATGATATACAGCAGCAACTGTCCCCAAACGGGTAAGTCCGTATTCCGGCACACGAGCCATGCTGCCAGGAGCAGCACAGCAGTCACAATGATTCTGACAACTTTCTTGTTCATATCGCGTTTATATTTGTTTTACGTCGTCGAATAAAGGCATTTCGTCCTCTATCCAATTGCAAAGGTATCCCGAAAGTTTTGCAACCGGGTTGCAAAAACAAAAGAAAGACCTCTCAAAGCCAAATAAAAGACCTCTCCAAGCCTCCCTGAGGGAGAGGCTTTTGATTACCTTATGCCTGCTTGTAACCTCCCCCTAACGCCTTTAAAGTCATCCAAGCCTCACCTAAGGAGAGGGTGTCTAATATCCATAACCTTACGAATAGCGATGCCACCCACCGTGTTTTTCGTGCAAAAAATTATGTCTCGGAATCCCGCCGCTTACGTCTTGTAATTCAGTAGCTTATGTTTCTCAATGTCAAAGCTTAACTTTGAAACTGGTTTTTAATTTATTTTTGTGAGAAAAATAAATTAAAAATGGAGGAAAAATAATTTATTTTTCATTCGTTTTTAAATTAAAAACCAATGCGGAAAATAAGCTTTGGTAATGCCATAGGGTAGCTTTCAGGTTCTAAAACAAAAGCCTGACCTAACCTTCCCCACGGGGTAGGATGTTGAATACCTGGTTGATACCCACTGCTGGGACGGCCCTTGTGGCTGTCCGATTGCCTTGGAAAGGCAAATGAATATGTCATTAAGGGAATATAAAGAGAAGAGCATAAAAAGGAAAATATGTCTTTACGGAAATCTAAAGACAAGCTCGTAACAAAGGAAAATATGTCTTTATGTCATTATGTCAAGACTTTCGCCAATCTTACCGAACATTAGGACGCGGCAAGACCTGCCACCTGCAATTGGAGACACTGAAGTTTAGGAGGTTTTAATTTGCAAAACCTATTTACATTCTACAACAGCGTAGGAGCCGATGACGGTGGCATGGGAATGGGAAGGGAGGCAGCGGAGGTCGCTAGCCGGGGTGAGAAGGAGGTACGGACGGGTGTTGCCTGTGACGGACGGAACAATACGGTTATCGACAACGGTGACCTCACGGCCGAGATAAGCATCCATATTGCTGGCATGCTCGAGATGCCACGCGTGGATGTCGGAGATGTGCTGCTCGGTGGAAATGCGCTCGGCAGTCTGGCAGAGCTTACCGTATCCAAGGTGACTGTTGACCGACGGTAGTGCCCATGATGCTACAAAGACGGTAAGGCCGATACCTCCGGCAAAGCGGCGGACAATGTGTATGGGGCGCTCGTGTAGGTTCTTATTGTACAAATGGTAAAGAACGTTGCCACTGGTAAGCGACAGCACTGTGGCTGCGGCATACAACATGCCGTTGTTGAGATAGTCGACGGAGTCGAAAACGGAAGCTGCCCATATCAGAACGGGCAGTGCCAGCGTAAGCACTGCTGCGGGAATGGCTATGGAAAGGCGCACCCAGGCGTTGTTATGGTAGCGCGGTATGAACATGACGGCTGCATAAATCATAAACGGAACAGCAGGAAGCATGTATATTTGCATCTTCGACGATACGACGGAGAGTACCACGAACATCGTAATAGACGCTGTCAGGAAGAACGTCTGGATACCACTCTTGACGACACTGCGGCGCAACGAGGCGATGATTATGCCGATAATAAGCAGCGACCATGGAGCGAGGATGTACCAGATGGTGAGCAAATAGTAGTAGAACGGCTGTGCATGGTGCGTAGCATCGAAAGTTCTGTCGACGATTTGGTTTACGATGAACTCGTGGAGGTAGCCCGCTCCGCCCTCAGCATATATCGCTCCGAACCATGCGGCACAAAGAACAATAATCACGCTCCACGTGCGCCAGCCCCAATAACAGAAGAAATGACGTATGTTTCCGCTAATTGCGAGGTACACGGTAGTAACGCAGAACGGAATGACGAAGCCCAAAGGACCTTTCGTAAAGGCAGCCAGGAAGACATAAAGGGGAAACAGCCAGCGGCAGGACTTTGTCGTTAAGTCGGGAACGTATATCTTCCAGAACTCACGAAGGGCAAGGACGATGAACAAAGTCATGAGCATATCCATGCGCACTGTTACCGCCGAGACGAAGAATATGCCACTCGTTATGAGCATAAGGCGTGCCATAGAACGGCCCTCGCCGTCTATATCGTAGGCTGTCCAACGGTCGATGACACGTGCGATGCCTATTGCCGGAACGAGGGAGAAGAGTCCGAGAAGCCACATACGATGGGCTCCTGTCAGCCAACGGCATAGCATCACAATCCAAATGTAGAGAGGTGGTTTGTCGGTAAACGGCACACCATGATTCGTAAAGGCAAAGAACACATGGTTGCGCAGTGCCTCATCGGCAATGCTCAGGTAGCGCAACTCGTTGGATGATGTGAAGTCGCGCAGCAGAAGCACGGGTATCAGTGCCACACAAAGGCAGATATACAGCAGACGTCGTTCCCTACTCTCTCTCATTTCTTAATCTCAATAGTTATTAAAGCAACGCCTGTATCTCCTTATCCAAATCCTTGACGGCAGCGGCAGCTTTGACAACGTTGTTGCCACGGTCAATCAAGTAGTAGTAAGGAAGCCCCGGCGCAGCAGCGGTATAAGCCTGGCTGGCCCCTCTGTCGTCGTAGACGTTAATCCAAGGAAGGGCACTAACCTGCGAGTTCCAGAACGATTTGTTGTCGTCAAGACCAACCATATAAATCTCAAAGCCGTTGTTATGGTACTTGTCATACAAGTCGCGGAGCTGCATCATAGCCTGCTGGGAGTTGTCGGAGCCAAAGATATTGAAGTACAACAGTACAACCTTGCCCTTCAAATCTGTCAGATGATGCAGGTGATTGTCCCTGTCGAAGAGCGAAATGTCGATGACACCGGTCTCGCCGGCATCGAGCTTGCGAGCCTCAGTAGCCTCCTGCGATACCTGACGCTGCTGACTGGCGATGATGCGCTCGTTCTGCATGCCGCGGATTGCGATGTTATGGAGGTTCTTTCCACGCTCAGAGCCAGGATAGAAGGTGTCCCAACTGGTTGCAACGGCACCGAATACCTTGTTGTCCTCACGGTTTCCGGCAGGGTCGAATATCATCAGCGGCTGGTTGTTGATAACGATATACTGGAACAAAGCAAAGTAGGCGTAAGCCTTCATTGGTTCCTTGAAGATGTAATTGCGCTCTACGGTGTTCTTATACGACTCTATCATCTTCGTAATAACTGAGTCGGAATTGGCGACACCGTTAGCAATCACAGCCTGACACTGTGCCTGAAGGTTCATCTGCATTAAGGCAAGCTCACGGATTTTCTCGTTTTCGTAAGAGCCTTTGACATCATAGTTGGATGCCATGCCAGGATACTTGGCCTTCACGGTGACTGTTTCGGTGGAGTCGATGCCTATGTTTATAATCTGACCGGCTATGCGGAGGCGGTAGAATTCGGGCGCGTCAGCCTTGTCACCACTGAACGAGAAGTTGCCCTCAGCGTCCAATTTAGTGGAGTCGAGTACCGAAAAGCCGTCCAAACCGTTGTGTTCAAAGTACAGGATGCTGTCCTTTGCGTTCGTAACGGTGCCCTCAACGTGAAACGAGTCCTTACCGCATGAGCCCAAAGTGGCTGCAGCAAGGATTACAGCAGCTCCCGCAAGAAAGTTCCTTAGTTTTCTCATTATGATGTTGTATTTCTTATTTTTGGACACAAAATTACATCATTTACATCAAAAGACAAAATAATTTCCTACTTTTGCATAAAGTTTAGCTGTATGTTCAAGAAATCAATAATATCGTTAATAGCACTGATTGCATGCTTGTCGGCATATGCACAGGCTGACGCCGTTCGTTTCTCGGTAAGCCAGAAAAGGGTTTCGCCAACCGAAGTGGACGTCATTTTCAGCGGTTCCATCGACAATGGATGGCACGTTTACTCAGTTTCGCTACCCAGCGGAGGCCCTACCTCGGCGACGCTGACGGTAGAACATGCCACGGGAGCTAAGCCTCAGGGCGGGCTTCGGGCTGTCGGCAAAGAGATAAACATCAACGATGCCGTCTTCGGGATGCGCGTGCGGTACTTCGAGCACAGCGTTCAGTTCGTCCAAAGATTTACTATCACCGACAAGAGGTACAGCATCAGCGGTTATCTTGAGTATGGGGCGTGTGACGACCACATGTGTCTTCCACCACAATCTGTCGACTTCTCCTACTCCGGTGAGGGCATAAAGGACGCGACCGCAGCAGCTGCGGCAGCCTCAACGACAGCAGACGAGGCACAGCCGGCCACCAATAGCGACACAGCCGTTGCCGACTTTCTTGCAACAGACACAGCGGCAACGGCTCCAGACACGGTGAAGGCGGATACGGCGGTTTCGTCTTTGAATTCTGATTTATGGACTCCGGTAATCAGCGAGATGCGAAGCTTCGAGCCAAACGCCTCCAGCCGTTCACTGTGGTACATCTTTCTTATGGGCATTCTTGGAGGACTGGTAGCGCTTCTGACACCTTGCGTGTGGCCGGTGATACCAATGACGGTCAGTTTTTTTCTGCACCGCTCAAGCAATAGGCGACAGGGCATAATGGATGCGGTTATCTACGGAGTCTCGATAATTGTCATTTACATGGCGCTGGCTGTGCTTATAACGGCAATTTTCGGACCTCGTAAACTCAATGAGCTTGCCACCAACGCTCCGTTCAACATCTTCTTCTTTCTCCTTCTGCTTGTTTTCGCACTGAGTTTCTTCGGCTGTTTCGAACTGACTCTGCCTTCATCGTGGGGCAACAAGACGAGTTCGAAGGCGTCGAGGACAACTGGTCTGCTCTCAATCTTCCTCATGGCGTTCACGCTTTCGCTTGTCAGCTTCTCGTGTACGGCACCTGTCGTGGGTCTGTTGCTCGTCGAAGCCGCCACAAGTCACAACTGGGTGGCGCCCGCCGTGGGAATGTTCGGCTTCGCATTGGCACTCGCCCTACCCTTCACTCTTTTCGCAATGTTCCCGAGTTGGATGAAGAAAGCACCGAAATCAGGGGCATGGATGAACACGGTTAAGGTTGTATTGGGATTCATTGAGCTTGCTTTCTCGTTGAAATTCCTCTCCGTTGCCGACCTCGCATACGGTTGGCACATCCTCGACAGGGAGACTTTCCTCGCTCTGTGGATAGCCATCTTCTTTCTGTTAGGACTATATCTCATCGGAGTCTACCACTTCCGGAGCGACGGCGACAACCCAAAGCCGCAGCCGGTGGTGTCGGTTATGCTCGGACTTGTGTCCATTGCGTTCGGAATCTATATGGTTCCGGGACTGTGGGGAGCGCCATGCAAGGCGGTATCAGCATTCGCTCCGCCTATGTACACGCAGGATTTCAATCTCTATAAGGCTGGCGAGGTGAGGGCGAAATATACATCTTACGACGAGGGAATGGCTGCCGCAAAGGCACTGCACAAACCTGTTCTGCTCGACTTCACCGGCTTCGGATGTGTCAACTGCCGCAAAATGGAAGCTGCCGTGTGGACGGACCCAACAGTTGCAAAACTCCTTTCTAACGACTATGTTCTCATTTCGCTGTACGTCGACGACAAGACGCCACTGCCAAAGGTTGTAGAAGAGAAATCAGCCGACGGCAAGACGCACAAGCTTCGCACTGTTGGCGACAAGTGGAGCTACCTTGAAGAGACGAAGTTCGGCTTCCTCGGGCAGCCTTTCTACGTACCGCTCGACAACAACGGGAAACCTCTGTGCGGCTCATTCGAATACAAGGAAGACGCTAAAGCCTTTGCCGAATTCCTCAACAAAGGTCTCGACGCATATAAAAATCAAAGTAGATAAGGTGATAAGATTTAAGCGTTGAGTTTTGAAGCGTTTGCGTTTTGAACTTAGAAGTCGTTGTACAAGCTCTATAAAACGAATTAAGGCATGCTTTGGGATTAACCAAGGCATGCCTTAATACCATATAAGCAAAGCTTAACGATGGCTTGTGCTAAGTCCTAGAACGACTTAAGCCAAGCTTTGAAGTCCATCATCATCTCGTCATGGTACTTGAAGCTGATGTTGCTTCCCCAACCATGACCACCGCCCGGATAAACGTGCAGTGTGGCGCGGACATCGTTACGGTAGAGCTCCATGTAGTAATTGACTCCGTTTGCAGGCGGAACAGCCTGGTCGTCGTCGCACAATGCTATGAAAGCACGAGGTGTAACACGGGTCACATGCATGTCGGAGCTGTAGCGTTTCTGGTACTTCTTGCTGTCATGATCACCGAGGAAGTTGTGGAAACTGCCCTCATGTCCGTAGCCTTCCATCATCGTTATGACCGGATAGAAGAGTATCTGGAAGTTCGGCTTCGCATCGCCGGTGCTCTGAGTGGCTATCGTTGAAGCGAGATGGCCACCTGCCGAGAAGCCCATTATGCCGACATCGTTGAGCGAGACATGCCATCCTGCAGCATTGGCACGCACCAACTTCATTGCCTGCTCTGCATCGCTGATAGGCACATCGGGGTTTCCGTGGGGCATACGGTACTTCAACACGACTGCAGCAATGCCCTGACTCTGGAAGAATTCGCCCCAATCGTATCCTTCTTTCTTCAACGCCAGATGGTGATAACCTCCACCAGGGCATATCACGACGGCACGCCCTGTCGCCTCACTCTCAACCGGCAGGAAGACACGAACTTTGGCTGTGTCGTACCTATCACCGTTATCGTTGGGCGCAGAACCGCTATAAAGGTTCACGTCGAACGTCTGCTGAGCCATCGCCGCAAAAGAAACGGCAACGGCTGCAAGCGTCAGAAAAATCTTACGGTATTGCATTATTGAATGTGTTTGATGGGATGATGAGATGAAAGGATAATGGGATGAAGTGGCTATCATCCAATCATCCCATCATCATATCTTCCTTATTTAGCCTTACCTTGGTTGGCTACAGCCTGCTGCTTGCGCTTGATTTCCTCCGGGTCGCCGAGGTAATAGTCCTTGACAAGCTTCAAATCATCGTCGAATTCGAATACATACGGAGTTGCGGTTGGGATGTTCAGAGCAGGGATATCCTCGTCGCTGATATTCTTCAGGTGCTTAACGATACCGCGGAGACTGTTTCCGTGAGCGGCAACGATGATGTTGTCGACTTCTTTAAGCTTCGGGAAGATAACGCATTCCCAATATGGCATAACGCGGGCGATGGCATCTTTGAGGCTCTCCGTGCGTGGAAGGTACTCCTGCGGAACCTTAGCGTAACGTGGATCAGCAAATGCACTGCCCACACCGTCGTCCGGAAGGTCGTGAGGAGCTACGTCGAAGCTGCGGCGCCAGATGTGAACCTGCTCGTCACCGTACTTCTCTGCTGTCTCAGCCTTGTTAAGACCCTGCAGCATTCCGTAGTGTTTTTCGTTCAGACGCCATGTCTTCTCAACTGGTATCCAGTCCTCGTCCATTGCGTCGAGAACAGCGTTAAGGGTCTTGACGGCACGCTTCAGATATGAAGTATAAGCCTGGTCGAAGTGGAAACCCTGCTTCTTAAGAAGCTCACCGGCAGCATAAGCCTCCTTCTGACCTTTAGGAGTGAGGTCTACGTTAGTCCAACCTGTAAAACGGTTCTCCATGTTCCACTGGCTCTCACCATGACGAACCAATACAATTCTTTTCATCTTAATATTCCTTTCTTATATTTGTTGATAATAAATTTACCTATTATTGTGTGTTCGTTCAAGTCGCAAAAATACTGTAATATTGCGGAATTGCAAAACAATATTTCTTAAAAAATACTATAACACACTGACGTTCACATCGGAGCCACGGCTATTTCATAGTGGCGAGGAGTGCCAATGCCTTATCCTCATTGGCTTCCATGATTTCCCGTTCGCCAGGTCCCTTGTCGTTGATGCCGCACAAATGTAGTATGCCATGGATGATAACGCGGTGCAGTTCGTCGTCGTAAGCCTTCTGAAACTTCTCCGCGTTGGAGCGGACGGTGTCCACCGAGATGACAATATCACCGTTTATGGTGTCGCCTTCGTCGTAATCGAAGGTGATAATGTCGGTGTAATAGTCGTGTCCGAGGTACTCGCGGTTCGTCTTAAGGATAATTTCGTCGTTGACAAACATGTACCCCACCTCGCCGACCTTGCGTCCGAAAGTGGCGGCAACGGCACGTATCCACTTGCTTGTAGCCCTTTTCGGGAACTTCGGCATTGCCACGCCGTCAGAGTTGTAAGTAATCATAATGATGCAATATACTCACCTTCCCACCCTATTCTCCGCCATTCCATGACGCTGAAGGGGCAGAAGGCTGTTATTAAATTTATTTATTCTCAATCAGACTGACCGCTCGCTTAACGATGTCACTACGAGTATTCACTATCTGATAGTACTCGCTGCTCGTCCACAAGTCGCGCGCTATGATTGCCTTTATTACCGTTCGCAACGACGGAAGCGTCTCTTTGAGGTCGGCATCGTCCTTCGGCTCTATCTTCTTTTGCTTTCCCGCAGCGATGATTTTGTCGGTCAGCGACTTCGGAACAGTGTACTTTGAGTCGAAACTGTCGAACGTCTTGTACTTCGTCTTTAAGTCCTTGCGTTGCACATCGATGCATCTCATGACCTGCTCGTTGACGATATTGCTCGTCATCAGCTTGCGATAGTACTGCGAATACTGCGTCGTGTCGAGCGGAACGAACTCGTCCGGCATGATGCCACCGCCTCCGTAGACCGCGCGATGCTTGCGTGTGGTGTAGAAGACCTGGCTCTTATCAAGATGAATAGAGTCCACACAGGTCAGCTCACCATGCTTCAGGCGGTTCTCAATGTCCTTTTCATAGTCGTCGGTGTCGCCCTTCTTGTACGGTTTCTGTATGCAACGGCCCGACGGAGTGTAGTAATGGGCGATGGTGATACGCATCATACTGCCGTCGTCGAAATTGAACGGCTGCTGCACAAGTCCCTTTCCGAACGTCCGCCGCCCAACGATAGTGGCACGGTCGTTCTCCTGCAACGCTCCTGAAACTATCTCCGCAGCCGAAGCCGTGTACTCGTTGACAAGCACGACGACGTTCATGTCGCGCATGAGACCATCCCCGTGAGCAGAGTAAACTTTCGTCGGCGTACGCAATCCCTTCACAACGACAATCTGTTCGTCCTTATCGAGGAACTCGTTACACATACTGACAGCAGCCGACATCAGTCCTCCGCCATTGTTCTGGAGGTCCAGTACGAGCGTCGTCATGCCCTTCGAGCGAAGTTCCTCTGCCGCCTTCATGAACTCCTTGTGCGTCGTCCGTCCGAAGCTAGATACATTAATATATCCCACATGAGGTCGAATCAGATAGGCAGCCTCAACAGAATGCAACGGAATCACATCACGCTTGACAACGAAATCGAGGCGATGACTGACACCGGGGCGTATGATTCCCAGTTTCACCTTCGAGCCCTTCTTACCCCGCAGACGACTGACAATATCGTTGCGGCTCATCTTCACGCCTGCTATAAGACTGTCGTCGACCCACACGATACGGTCGCCGGGCAGTACACCGACTTTCTCCGACGGTCCCTTCGGCACGGTCTGGATGACATACAGCGTATCGTTGAGCATATTGAACGTCACGCCAATACCTTCGAAATCGCCGTCAAGACTCTCCCGCATGGCCTTTGCCTCGTTCGGAGTGGAGTACGATGAATGCGGATCAAGTTCCTTTAGCATGCCCCGTATGCCTTCCTCGACAAGTTTATTCTCATCGACCGAGTCGACATACATATTACATATAATGTTCTCCGCTGTCTTAAGCTTATTCCCCGGGGTATTGCTCCGTATGCGGAAGTTAAGCTGCGCGGACGCCGTCAGAGGCAAAATAGTAAACAAGTAGAGAAGTAAAAGATACTTGAAAGTTCGCATCGTCGTAAATAGTTATTTATCAGTCATCAAGAGGTTTTGTATCTTCCACTACGTCTTCCTCCACCACAAGGTTGTCGATGATGAAGTTCTGGCGTTCCATAGTATTCTTTCCCATGTAGTATTCGAGCAACTTCTGCACTTGGTCATTCTTGTGGAGCGTGACCTGTTCGAGACGCATGTCGTGTCCGATGAAGTGCACAAACTCGTCAGGGCTTATCTCACCGAGACCCTTGAATCGAGTAATCTCAGGGTCAGGGCCCAAGTCGCTGATTGCCTTAAGGCGTTCCTCCTCACTGTAACAGTAGCGGGTAATGAAGTCGTTCTTCTTCTCCTTCTTGCCGAGATGGGCGTCAGCATCCTTTATGACCTGCTTGTTCTTTATCTTCGTGCGCTTGTTGCGGACACGGAACAGCGGTGTCTGAAGTACGTAGACGTGCCCTTTCTTGATAAGCTCTGGGTAGAACTGCAAGAAGAAAGTTATGATAAGCAGTCGGATGTGCATACCGTCGACATCGGCATCGGTAGCCACGATAACCTTGTTATAGCGCAAGTTGTCGAGTCCGTCTTCTATATCGAGGGCTGCCTGAAGAAGATTGAACTCCTCATTCTCGTAGCACACCTTCTTCGTCAAGCCGTAACAGTTGAGCGGTTTACCACGAAGTGAGAATACAGCCTGCGTGTTCACGTCGCGGCTCTTCGTTATACTACCGCTGGCGGAGTCACCCTCAGTGATGAAAATGGACGATTCCTCCTTGCGGTCGTTCTTCGAATCGCTGTAGTGAATGCGACAATCGCGAAGCTTACGGTTATGAAGATTAGCCTTCTTAGCACGCTCACGCGACAGCTTAGCAACTCCCGCCATAGCCTTGCGCTCGCGTTCGGCCTCCTTGATATGCTCTTCCATGATGTCGGCGCAGTCCTCCTTGTGAATGTGAAGGTAGTTGTCGACATTCTTCTTTATGAAGTCCCCAACGTACTTATTTATCGTTTCGCCACCCGGAGCCATGACCGTTGAGCCCAGTTTGATTTTCGTTTGCGACTCGAAGACAGGCTCTTCGACATTGACAGCGATTGCCGCCACGAGTCCGTTTCGTATGTCACTGTACTCGTATTTGCCAAAGAACTCCTTCACGGTGCGTGCGAAATGCTCCTTGAAAGCAGTCTGATGGGTACCGCCTTGGGTAGTGTGCTGACCGTTGACAAACGAATGATACTCTTCGCCATACTGCTTGGTGTGGGTGAAAGCGATTTCGATATCGTCGCCAATCATGTGCACAATAGGATACAGCGGCTCCTCTGTCATGGTGTCAACGAGCAAGTCCTTCAGTCCGTGGCGGCTCTGAATGCGGCGCCCGTTGTACATGATTGTCAGTCCCGTATTCAGATAAGTGTAGTTGCGGAGCATAGTTTCCACGATATCGTCGTGGAAGGAATAGTTCTTGAAAAGCTTGTCGCCGCCATCGGGCTGGAAAAAGATATAGGTTCCATTTTCATCATCCGACTTTGTGGTCTTGTCGCTCTTCAGCACTCCTTTCTCGAAGACGAGGTCACGGACCTTGCCGTCGCGGTAGCTTTTGACTTCGAAACGGGAACTCAATGCGTTGACGGCTTTGACACCGACACCGTTCAGTCCGACGCTCTTCTTGAACGCCTTGGAGTCGTATTTACCACCGGTGTTGAGCACGGAGACAGCCTCAACGAGCTTACCCTGCGGTATTCCGCGGCCGTAGTCACGAACGGAGACGCGCAGGTTGTCCTCAACATCGACTTCTATTCTGTCGCCGGCGTTCATCTTGAACTCGTCGATAGAGTTGTCGATGACTTCCTTCAGCAACACATAGATACCGTCCTCAGGCAGCGAACCGTCGCCGAGTCGTCCGATGTACATACCCGGACGCGTGCGGACGTGCTCCATATCGGAGAGGTGGCGTATGTTGTCGTCATTATATTCTACTTGTTGTGTATTATTGTTTTCTGGCATTTCTGTTAGTTGTTGGTGGTGGGTGGGGTGTGAGCAGGGTATGTCCTTCGTAGGCGGTGACAGGCTATGAAAAGCGATAATAGGCTGTTATAAGCACTCATAATCGCTTATCAGCGCCTAGGAGGCAGCCACTGCAATCACAGCTGCTTCTTGTAGCAGCGGCGGCGCTTGTGGTTCTCGGGGTTGAGGGCTCCCCACTGGCGCTGCACATTTTCGTTGTTTTCCATCTCGACCTGGCTTTCTCCCCACTTGAAGCCATAGTCGATGTAACGCGGGATGAGGTCGGCAAAGAGCAGAGCGTTGGCGCCTTTCGAGCGATACTCCGGCAGAATACCGAGCAGGAGCAAATCAACACCCTCCGTCTTGTGGAACTTCACGGCACGAAGTAGATGCCACCAGCCGAACGGGAACAACCGCCCTCGGCGTGTCTTCTGCATGGCACGGCTCATCGAAGGCATCGTTATGCCAATGCCGACGAGCTTGTTGTCGGCGCTTGCGTCCTCAATGCAGGTCACGAGGCTCAAGTCAAGCATCGGCAGATACTCCTTGACGTACTGGTCAATCTGCTTCTGCGAGAGCTCGGAGAAGCCATACAAGTCCTTGTAGGTATCGTTGATGAGGTCGAATACCTTATATCCATATCCGGCGCGGACATCCTTCATGGTCAGCTTACGGACACGGAGGTGATAGCGTTGCTCCACCATCTCTGCAATGCGGCTGTACTTCTCCGGTACTTTTTCCGGCACACGCATGTAGTATTCGACGTAGTCGGTGTCCTTTTCCCAGCCGCCCAGCTGCTCAATATGGCGTGGATAATAGTCGTAATTGTATATCGTCGGCATCGTACCGAGCTTGTCGAAGCCCCAGATGAGCATTCCCTCCGGGTCCATATCAGTGAAACCGAGCGGTCCGACAATCTCCGTCATGCCCTTACTGCGGCCATAATCGGCAACAGCATCTAGCAAAGCACGGCTCACATTGATATCGTCGACGAAGTCAATCCACCCGAACCGGACGCTCTTTCTGTCCCATTTCTTGTTCGCTTTGTTGTTGATGATAGCTGCTACACGCCCGACGATTTTCCCATTCTCGTCGTATGCGAGATAGTACTCAGCGTCACAGAACTCGAAAGCTGGATTCTTACTGGGCGTGAGAGTGTTCATCTCGTCCATGAAAAGGTTCGGAACGTCGTAAGGATTGTCTTTGTAGAGTGCATAGTGGAAGTCGACAAAGGAACGCAACTGTTTCTTTGTCTCCACCTTTTGTATCGTAATTGATGACATTTCTCTATGTTTGTTTGTCGTTTTAATATGCAAAAATAGAAAAAAAAAGTCATACTGCAAAAACTAAACGTCTTTTTTGGTTATTATTAAGATATGTGAAGCATTCTGAAGGGTGGTCCCGAAGATGTAGACATCGCCTCCGTCAGTTACCTTCAAACGCCGACGGAGCGCCACAACGTTCATAGGAAAATTGCGGACAGCTATGTTGCACTTCTCAAAACCCGCCATATTGCGCCTCAGTTCCTTCTTGTTCATCGATGAAACCGCCATAATGCGGAACGAGCGACCTGGGAAATCATCGATGAAATGGGACGAAACGAAGAGGTGGGAATTACCGCTTACTGCCTTGACATCATACTTTGACGAGATTGCCGCAAAGCCACCAACTTTCATTACAGAAGCGTTGGGTTCATAGAGGTACTCCGCAGTCCTTACTTCATCCGGTGAAGCGATTCTTAAAGTCGCACTTTTGTCGTCGGCAGTGAAGCTAAACACCTGACTGTCATTAACACAAACGATGCGCAGCGGTCTCGCTTCTGTCTTATCGGCTACAAGCAGCAGTTCCTTGCATTCGTTCTTAACGGACACGACGTGGACTTCCTTGACGGTCAGCGCGCAGCCTTCCTTTCTGCTTGTCTGGTTAATCTCGCGCACCGCCTCGTGCCAGTCGAGCATCGGCGACAGCTTCAGCATTAGCCACGTCCCTATCTTGTCGATTTGCGGAAGGAGTTCCAGGACATTGGGGACGCAGTCGGACAGCGATACCACCTTGTGGCCGTTGGCGTCGCGGCGGGAAGGGTCGAAGAAAAAGACGACCGAAGCCGGCTCCCTGAGGACCTCCTCCGGCTTTCCCAAAGGGGGAGTGAAGAAAAAGTGACTTGTGGGTGTGGCTTGATTATTTGTGTCAGTTATAAAAGCACTAATAGAAGAATGCGAAGCGAGAACCTTGTTCAGGAAATCCTCAGCAGTTGCGTTAAAAACCACAAAGGTATTCTCCTTCCCTCCCCCTTCGTGGGAGCCGGAGGAGGCTTTGGTTTTGATTTTCCTGAGGTTTTGCTCCACAATCTCACTCAGCCTCTCATTCGGCTCAACGTAAATGGCGTGTGGGAAGACACGCGACATAAAGCTGAAATCGATGCCAAAGCCACCCGTGAGGTCGATTAACGTTACCGATGAAGAACTGCTTGCGGTCAGCAAAGAGCAAAGGGATGCCTTATAGCGTGCTGTCTGCTCACTGGAGCATTGCTCCATGTTGATGTGCGGCGGATAGATGATACCGTCAACGGCAGCCAGCGATGGCAGTTTCTGTCGCGCCGTCTGCCACCCTGCAATCTGGTCGAGAGCCATCGGCATGTCGACATCTGGGTATTTGTCACCCATAAATGCCAGTTTGCGGACATCATCATTGCGATGCTCGCGAATAAAATAGTATGTTGCCTTATTGAAGAATTCCATTATATCATTCGTTTTTATGAATATCCACAATCTCAAAATAGCCTTGCCATCCACTGCAGGGGCAACCCTTGTGGCTGTACGATTGTCTTATGAGACAAATGAAAATTACTTCCATCCGGTCTGACGACCGGCCGGGGCAGACACAATGGCCGCCCCGGCAGTGGGTACCAACGAGGTGTTCTACATCCTTCTCTTTCGGGAAGGCTTTGTTAGGCCGTCGTTTCAACATCCTCCACTTGCGTGAATGAATGGTCAAACATTAGCTTTCTGCATCTCATTGATAACCAACGGTTTCCCGAAACGTCAACTTTCGTGATGATTTTTAATTTGTTTTTGTCTCATTTTTAATTTATTTTTCTTCCATTTTTAATTTATTTTTCTCACAAAAATAAATTAAAAACCAAGTCAAAAGCTAAGCTTTGACCTCTCCAAACCTAAGCAGTGACCTTATCGAACCTCCCCCATGACCTCTCCAAGCCAAAGGGTTGACCTCTCCAAACCTCAACATGGCCAGGCTTTTGAATACCTAATGCCTGCTGAGAAGCCTCCAAACCAATCTTGAGACCACTACAAGCCTAATGGAATCTTTCTCCAAGTCCTTCTCGGAACCTCCCTAATTTCATCGCAAGGAGGGGTTGTTTAATTACCTAATATTATGGTGCAATGAGGCTTTAGGTATTTAACATCCTCCCCTTGGGGGAGGCTTGGAGAGGTCATGGAGGATGTTTGACGGGGGTGTTTCGTTTTTTTTGTTTATCTAGAAGTGGTACGTGAGGCCGAGATGGAAGTCGAACGTCTGGGCGTGGACATTTTGATGGTACGAGTAATAAGTGTAGCGCATGAAGTAACTGCCTGCAAACGTTAGGGAGAGAGGGCCACGGAAGTCGAACTCCCACTGCGGAGTGACGACGAAGAGAGTCGCATTTCCCTTGTCGCCCTGTGCATTCAGGTAGAGCGGGTCGATGTGTTCAAGGTCCTTACCCTCGTATCCCTTCCATGTAAAGATGCGGTAATAGTCCGTCTTAAGGATGAAACGGCCGAAGTGACGGAAGTTCATGAACGTCTTGGTCTTCACCGAGAAGCCCGAGCCCATGTTGTAGTCGCGGTCGATAACGTTATAGTAGTCGCTCTTGGTGCCACCCAACAGTATTCCCGAAATGAAGAGACGCTGCTCGAACTTGTCGAGGACTCCGATGCGTTTGGGGAACCGGAAGATGAAGCCGGGGCCCACCGACGCCGCCTCACTTATGCGGTAAGGAGTCAGCGAAGTACCATGCTTAATCGGTTCCGAGTCGTAATAGTTGAAATGCTGGAAGAAACCGAACTCTGCCACGACCTCGTCACCAACATAAATCGGCGTACTCCACAGGTGTCCGAGTAAGTGGAGCTGGTTCAGCATAGGCTGATGACCACCCGCACCGAACGTTATCTCGAAGTTAAAGAAGTCGTAAGGCTTGCGTGCAACCTCGCTGAGCGGGTCGCCATATTCGAGGAACAGGTTTATGTACGGAGTAACGGCGCCCTGGAAGAAACGCCCGTCGTCGGCGATGTAACGCAGTCCCGTGCTCACGCTGAAGTCTATTGGGATAGCCCGGTAGTCGTGGTAGAGATAGTATTTGTCGCGCACCCGCCATGCATCACCCGTCATAATGCGTCGCAATCCACCCATCGGGTTGACGACAGTGGAGCCGAACTCACGCAGGAAACGGTTGAAGCCGACAGTCCTGTCATTAAGCATGAGCTCGCTGAGACGATGGAACACCTCGCCGATTGCTGTTCCGCCAATGCTCGTCGCCATGACATCGTTGATAGCCGGAGGCTCATTCTCACCGCAGAACTCCCACATCAGACTGCCACCGAGTGCATACGGGATGCTGTGCCAGAAGTCGAGACCGTACGAACGAGCCATGTTGAAGTAGAGGTTGCCGTGGAACGGATGTGCAAAAAGATTTGTTGAGAATTGGTCGTTGTCCCAAACGAAGGCATGACGGAAGTTGTGGCCGATACTCTTCCAATAGACATTGGCACAGTCCATGTGAGTAACGAAGCGGTCGAAACAGTGGACAAAGACATTGATACCCGTCACGCCGAGCACAGGATACCAATAACTCTTATGGTGTTGATGCGAGTTCTCCCAAGCGAAGAGCCCCAGCGGACGGATGATACTGTCGGTATCGATTTGCTGATAGAAAGCGTCGGACCTGCGGCCGAGCGACTGCACGTCACGATGGTAGCGCCATGACACGCCAACCTCTAGCAAAGGGCGCGTGCGGTAGTTGTGGTTGGAGCCATAGTAGCGGGTTGTTCCAAAGCCGGCAGAGGCGAACACGCCGATGTTCTTCTTAACCTGCCACTCGGCGTTAAGCCTCCACTGCAGACTGTAGAGGCGCTCCGGCTTCGTCTGCGAGTTCTTTTCGAATGTCTCAATGTGGAAGAAGCCAAGGTCAGAGCCCATTGCGAACTTGTGGCTGAAAGAGTGGAACTTTCCCCAACGGTAGAAGAACGTGCCGGAAAAGTCCTCGTCGAAACCCATATAATGCGTTCCGACACCTATTATACTATAAGAGCGGCGGTTGCGGAAGCGTGCGGCGAAGTTCAGCTTACTGCTCGTTCCGGCGAATGCCATGAAGTCGATGTCGGTGTTGGGGTCGACATTCACAAGTCCTATCTTATGTGCGGAAGACGTTCGGGAGCAGTTGATGATACCGATTTGCCAGCCTTTCGTGTGGTTGAGGGCAGCGTTGAGGAGTCCTACTTGCAGTCCTGTCAGTGTGTCGGCATAGTTGTATCCGCCTATCTGCACACCCCGCATCGACTGCGAGCTGATATTGACGAGAGCCGAAAGTTGCAGTCCGTGGTTGAAACAGGGTGCTATATTGGTGATGGCGGACAGCTGTACGCCGTGCGTTCCTTCTCCTGTGGCATTGCCGAAGACACCTACCTGCGCCCCACGGAAACTGTGGGAGAGGTTCATAATAGGCGTGAGCATGACGCCGTTGGCAGTACCTCCAACGGCATTGACGGTACCCGAAAACTGAAAGCCTCGCATGTTGCCAACGGTGAGGGCAAAGAGTCCGCCCATGTTGACACCCTCGGCATGCCGCAAGGCAACACCCGTGAGAGCTCCGAGCTGAAATCCACGGAGGCTGTCGGTGGTACTCACGAGTCCGAGATTGAAGCCGCTGACCCGCAGCGAGTCGGCACTGCGATGCGTGTTGCCAACTGCTATGTTGACGTTCGGGTACAGACGCCTGTTGTCCTGTGCGTGCATGGAAAGTGCAAGCAGAAGGATAGAAAATAGTAGGGGTGCCCTTAGTTTCATCAAAGTTTAGTTCTCAATTTTACAGAATAGTTGGTCTGTGTTTCCGTTTGTCAGTTGTGTGTTTTCAAAGTAACCTAAGGTAAGAGGTTGGTCTACGTTGCAAAAATAATAAAATTATTTCAAACGGAAATGGTTTTTACATAAAATGAACAGAAAAGACGAAAAAAGGACTTGCGGCAGAAGGTTTTTTCGGTTTTTATTTCTTAACTTTGCAAGCAGATGTGATTATCAACGATTTCACCATCAACGGCTTATACCGACATTCATTACATTATATAACAAGAAGAATGCTATCAGCGGACTGATGATAATGGGGCTCTTCGGTGGTACGGTGTTCCCGTTGCTCATGGGATTTGCCAGCGATGCAGTCGGACAGGTTGGCGCCGTGGCGGTCATGACGGTGGGTGTCGTATATCTGCTGACGTTCATCAATAAGGTGAGGTATTAAATTAAAACCGCTAAGACCTCTCCAAACCTCCCCCAAGGAGAGGTTTTTAAACACCGAAAATATTTCAGAAGAAACGATATTAAAACAACAATAAACTATAAATAGCCACGCAACAACCTTCTTTAAGTAATCAAACATCCTCCCCATGGGGGAGGCTTGGAGGGGTTCAAGGGCTATTCTTATATCATTTTTATTATGGTAAGACAAATCATTGGTTTAGGAGAAGTGCTTTATGACGTGCTTCCGGAAGGCGCAAAACTCGGCGGAGCTCCCGCCAACTTCGCCTATCACGTGAGTCAGTTCGGTTTCGACGCAATGGCAATAAGTGCCGTGGGCAACGATATTCTGGGCGACAGGGCTCTGCAAAGGTTCGACGAGAACGGACTAAAGTATATCATTCCGCGGGTCGCCTACCCTACCGGCACGGTCAACGTGGCACTCAACGAGGTCGGCGTTCCTACCTATACGTTCACGCCGGACGTGGCTTGGGACCACATCCCGTTTACTCCGGAGATGGAAGAGGTGGCCAAGAACGCGCGGGCGGTGTGCTATGGCTCACTGGCGCAGCGTAGCGAGGGCTCGAGGGAGACTATACGCAAATTCCTGGAGACAACTCCTGACGACTGTTTGAAGATTTTCGACGCTAATCTTCGTGGCACTTTCTACAACAAGGAGGTACTGACGGATGGCGTGAAGCACGCTGACGTTCTGAAGATTAACGATGAGGAGCTGGTCATTATAGGACGTATGTTCGACTATCCGGGTCTCGACATGGAGGAGAAATGCCGCATCATAATGCATCGTCATCACTTGAAGATGGTGGTGCTGACATGCGGAACGAACGGCAGCTATGTCTTCGCACCTAACGATGTGGCGAGTTTCAAGGAGACTCCTAAGGTCGACGTTGCCGATACGGTTGGTGCCGGCGACTCGTTCACGGCTGCTTTCACGGCTTCGCTTCTCTCTGGCAAGAGTGTGCAGGAGGCCCACGAGACTGCCGTCGAGGTGAGCGCGTATGTCTGCACGCAAAAGGGCGCAATGCCGAAGTTGCCCGACAGTCTGACAAAGATATAATCTCACGAAGACGAAAATATCACACGGATACTAAAGATTTTAATGATTTCGGCTTCATTTGCTGACTGTCATTAAACGAAACATCGGATTAAACGAATGCGACGGATATAATCAATCATGAAATTATCCGTATCCATCCGTTTAATCCGATGTCTTTTTACCCACCAAACTATTCAAGCCCCTCCCGCACGGGAGGGGTTGGGGTGGATTTTCTCACTATACCAGCCTGAACCTTTCTATGAAAGGACGTAGGAAGGTGCGCCCTATTGGAATTGAATAGAGTGCAAAAGGCTTATGAAGACGCACCTGGGTATTGCTGATAAGACGCACGTGGGAAAGGTTGACGATGAACGACTGGTGGCATTGCTGGAACATCGGGTTGAGCTGCATGATGTCGTTCGCGGTCGTTCCCTTGCGCAACGTGAGCGACATTTCATCGTCGAGCATTGCCGTCCACAGCTTTCTTTCGCCATTGTAACGGAAGAAACCTATGTTTATACTTACATCTCCGGCTCGTGAGGTGTCTTTGGCAAGGACGAATTCCTTGTTCGAACGCTCGTAGCAAGCTATGGCGGAGTCACGGTTGCCCTGCATCATAACGGCAATGCCGCGGTCGTTCCAGTAGATGCCGTTTAGTGAATGGTCGGCGCGATGGGACGTGCAGTACTTGTCGACTTCATCAAACCGACTGGCATAACCCATTGGCGTCGCCTTGAAACAGTCGTGCGATTCCGATGAAAAGACTAAGGCGTCCCTTAGCGCTGCTGTCCTTCAGATGCTTCATAGCGGAGGTCAGATGGTTCTCGGTATCCTTTGGATTGGTATAGAAAGAGTCCTGATGATTGTAGATAAGTGTCTCTGCGAGTTCGATGTCCGAATGTTTGCCCTACGTGCTGTTGCGTGAACACGAAGAAAGAAGGATTGCGGCAATAGCCAATATCAGAAAGGTTCTCATGGAATTGGGTTTTGATTTGTTTTGGTAAAGATACAACATTTTCCTTCAAATCTACTGTTTGGTATAAAAAAAGTATTCACTCCACAAAATTACATAAAAAGTATGGAAGTCGATGCAAGCCGTTACTATTCCGCAAAAATTGACTACTATTCTGCAAAATGAAACCGCATCATGACCTTCGCCAAGGCCAACGATACGGTTTCCAGAGGTTTCTGATTAAATAATCTTTTTGTTATGATAAAGTATGTTTTAATATTTTGTATAGTCAAGTATTAGTAGTCGTAACCAGTTCCACCACAGTAGCGGCACTTACCGGTACCTCCGCACTTTATACATCTTCCACTCATGCAGTTGTTGGCGGTACATCTGCCGGTTCCCATGCATGACGTACATCTGTGCTTTTTGGCTCCTCCGCTGCCAGTTTCTGTTCCTCAACTGCTTCCTCCGGTACTTCCACCGCCACCACTGGAGCCTTGCTGGCGCAGGGTAAACTGTCCCTTGTATTTCTTTCCATTGATTGTGACAACAGGATAGATGTAGCCCGTGCGTGTGCTGCCATAGTTGGCGGAGTTGGCAACATAAACCGTGACCTTCGAATGGTCCTTAACTGACCCTCCATATGTTTCGCTTTTGCGATAAACTCAACGAATTTTCGACACGTATAGCCATGAATCGGATGCAGTCCAGGTAATATCTGAAAGAGAGAAGTCGTCAGAATAGATTTCAATCCATTCTCCTATAGACCACTCATAGCCTCTGTTGGATTCGTAAGCGGATGCCTTAGAGTTTATGTCCGACACGCCTGTAGAGAATTCAACTATGCCATCATCGCTATCAGAATTGTCGTCTTCAGGGTCCTCAGCTTCATCAGACTGGATGTTGTCGATAGCATCTGAAATGACATCATCTTCATCGCTACTACATGAAAATGCAGCCAAGGTCAGCAATAAAAGACTTAACGTTGTCACAACAGTACTAAGCCACTTGTTGATTTTAATCTTTTCCATAATGTATGAGTTTAGCAGTTAATAATTGTTTTGTTGCCACAAAGCTAGGCAAAAGCTAAACACGAATCAATAGGATTAGGACTAAACGGCAGAAAACAGCAACCAAACAACAGACTAAAACACAACTTTCCGAAAAAAACATGGTTTACTTTCACCCACAAATCGACAAATATGGCAATACGAAAAAAGCCCGCCGAACATCACGTCCAACGGGCTTCGCAATATATAAACATGAGTGGATTAATCAGCAAGTTTTGCCTTGATGAACTCGCGGTTCAAGCGGGCAATGTTGGCGATGGACTCGTTCTTCGGGCATTCAGCCTCGCAAGCGCGGGTATTGGTGCAGTTTCCGAAGCCGAGTTCTTCCATCTTCATGACCATAGCCTTAGCGCGCTTGGCAGCTTCGGGGCGTCCCTGAGGCAGCAGAGCAAACTGGCTGACCTTAGAAGATACGAAGAGCATTGCAGAACCGTTCTTACAAGCGGCTACACAAGCGCCACAGCCGATGCATGTTGCGCAGTCCATAGCCTCGTCGGCGTTCTCCTTCGGGATAAGGATAGCATTGGCATCCTGTGCCTGACCGGTACGTACTGATGTGTAACCACCGGCAGCTATAATCTTGTCGAATGCTGAACGGTCGACCATACAGTCCTTGATGACAGGGAAAGCAGCCGAGCGCCATGGCTCAACGGTGATGACATCGCCATCGTGGAAACGACGCATGTAGAGCTGGCAGGTTGTTGCTCCCTGTGCAGGTCCGTGTGGATGACCGTTGATATAAAGCGAGCACATGCCGCAGATACCCTCACGACAGTCGTGGTCGAAGACGAATGGCTCCTTGCCATCTTCTATAAGCTGCTCGTTCAGGATGTCCAACATTTCGAGGAATGAGGTATCTCCGGGGATGTCCTGCATCTCGAAGGTATCGAAATGACCCTTTTCCTTAGGACCATTCTGACGCCATACTTTCAAAGTGAATGATATGTTAGTGTCCATTTGTATTTGAATTCTTTATTGTTATTGAAACTTTACCACTGTCTGAGCCTTTCGGTAATCAGACATCCCCTCCATTCGGAGGGGCTTGGGGAGGCTCCTATTTCTTATAGTTACGTACTTGAACCTTAATGTACTGATAGTTCAGAGGTTCCTTGAGCAGTGTAGGAGCGACGTCGTCAGAGCCCTGGTACTGCCAGCAAGCTACATACATGTAGTGCTCGTCGTCACGCTTAGCCTCACCATCCTCGGTCTGGCTCTCCTCACGGAAGTGTCCTCCGCAGCTCTCGTTACGCTCCAGAGCATCATAAGCGATGAGCTCGCCCATAGTGATGAAGTCACGAAGGTGGATAGCCTTGTCAAGTTCGGTGTTGAGACCTTCCTTGCTTCCTGGTATGCGAACGTGCTCGTTGAACTCCTTACGGATGTCCTTGAGCATTGCGAGAGCCTTTTTCAGGCCAGCCTCGTTGCGTGCCATGCCTACATAATCCCACATAATGTGGTAGAGTTTCTTATGGATATGGTCGACACTCTCGTCACCCTTGATGTTGTAGATGCGGTCGATTTCAGCCTGTACTGCCTTTTCTGCCTCGTCGAACTCAGGCGCATTGGTATCGATATGTGGTATCTGAATCTGGTCGGAGAGGTAGTTCTGCATTGTGTAAGGAATTACGAAGTAACCATCGCTAAGACCCTGCATCAGAGCAGAAGCACCGAGGCGGTTTGCACCGTGGTCGGAGAAGTTGCACTCACCAAGTGCGAACAGGCCCTTAATGCTAGTCTGGAGCTCGTAGTCGACCCAAAGACCACCCATGGTGTAGTGGATTGCCGGGAAGATCATCATCGGGTTCTCGTGCGGATCTACGTCGGTGATTTCCTGATACATGTCGAAGAGGTTACCGTAACGCTCATCAACACGCTTGCGACCGAGGCGCTGGAAAGCCTCAGAGAAGTCGAGGAATACAGCCAGACCTGTGTTGTTGACACCGTAACCGGCATCGGTGCGCTCCTTAGCGGCACGTGATGCAACGTCACGAGGTACCAAGTTACCGAAAGCAGGGTAACGGCGCTCCAAGTAGTAGTCCCTATCCTCTTCCGGAATATCGCGTCCCTGAATTTCACCACGCTGTAGTTTTTTAGCATCCTCGAGGTTCTTCGGTACCCAAATGCGGCCGTCGTTACGGAGAGACTCTGACATAAGGGTCAACTTCGACTGCTTGTCGCCATGGACAGGGATACAAGTCGGGTGAATCTGGACGAAACATGGATTAGCGAAATAAGCTCCCTTACGGTATGCCTGTACAGCTGCGGTGCAGTTGCAGCCCATAGCATTGGTCGAGAGGAAGTAGGTGTTGCCGTATCCGCCGGTAGCGAGGCAGACAGCATGTGCGCCATAACGCTCCAGCTTACCTGTGATAAGGTTCTTGGCAATGACACCACGGCAACGGCCGTCGATGATGACGATGTCCTCAATCTCTGTGCGGGTGTGGAGCTCAACGGTACCGTTGTGAACCTCTTTCATAAGAGATGAGTAAGCACCGAGCAGAAGCTGCTGACCGGTCTGACCCTTTGCGTAGAATGTACGGCAAACCTGCACACCACCGAAAGAACGGTTGGCGAGCATACCACCATACTCACGAGCGAAAGGAACGCCCTGTGCAACACACTGGTCGATGATGTTTGCGCTCACCTCAGCAAGACGATAGACGTTTGCCTCACGAGCACGATAGTCACCACCTTTGATTGTATCATAGAACAAACGGTAGACAGAGTCACCGTCATTCTGGTAATTCTTAGCTGCATTGATACCGCCCTGTGCTGCGATAGAGTGTGCACGGCGCGGTGAATCCTGAATACAGAAGTTGATAACGTGGAAACCCATCTCACCAAGTGAGGCTGCTGCCGATGCACCGGCAAGTCCGGTACCAACGACAATGATGTCGAGCTTACGCTTGTTGGCTGGGTTTACGAGTTTCTGATGAGCCTTATAGTTGGTCCATTTCTCGGCCAGCGGGCCTTCAGGAATTCTTGAATCTATTTGATTAGCCATAATCTTATTCTAAGTTTATGAGTTTTTGAGTTTATAAGTTATTGAGTTATAGTCTATTAGCGCATTATTTCAGATCGATTGCAAACAACCGTCAAGCTTGCTAAAGACCATAAACTCTCTTTCCCCTGTTTAGAGTCCGGCGCAATAACTAGGTGCGAAGCCGAGCCAGAAGGAGAGAACCAAGAATGCGAAGATACCAAGAAGTATGGTTACATAGACAACGCCGATGGTCTGCCAGCGCTTCAACCATATCTTACCACTCCAACCGAGAGTCTGCATTGCGCTCCAGAATCCGTGAGTGAGATGGAACCACAGTGCGCAAATCCAAACAAGATAGAGAATAGAGAACACTGGATTAGAGAACGTGTCCTGTATCCATGCGAAGCCGTCAGCAGGGTCATTGGCAACAGGAATACCTGCAAGCTCGGCGAACATCATGTGTCCCCAGAAGTTGTAGAGGTGCAGAACAAGACCGCAAAGGATTATAATACCCAGCACAAGCATGTTCTGTGAAGCCCATGAAACTTCCGGACGGCGGTCGGTGACAGCATAGCGCTCGTTACCACGGGCACGGCGGTTCTGTGCCGTAAGTATGAAGGCGTAAACAATATGGCATACTGCAAGAGCAGCAAGTACCAGCGTTCCAACGACAGCATACCAATTTGAACCCAGGAACTCACACACTTCGTCATAACCGTCGCCTGAGAAGAAGGCAACGACATTCATGCAACAGTGGAAGGTCAGGAATAGAATAAGGCAGATACCAGTCAGTGACATGACTACCTTTCTACCGATAGGTGAATTGATTAACCACATAAATGTTGTATTATTTAATATATTAAATTGTTAGAAAAATCTACCGATAACATCTCCCTGTCTAACGATGAATAGCTGAACAATACCCACTAATAGGTATTTTCACGGCAAAATTACTATATTAAAATGATAAAACAAAGTCTTTCTTTATAAAAATTCCAAAAATATTTGTGCTAATACTAAATATCACCGACGCCCTATGGCACTCTTGCTGTGTCCAAATGGTATCAGAATGTAAGGCAAACCGACCACGACGGGGCACCAAAAGCAATAAGAAAGTTGGCTATCAAAGCGTTGGGAGATGAAAAATAAAAATTTTGTTTTTCTTTGCCATACCACTCTTTTGCACTAACTTTGCGCCGGATTAAAGGAGAGACTACATGAATTTCAATTACGACGTCCTCGTCATAGGAGGCGGACACGCTGGCTGCGAGGCTGCAACGGCGGCAGCAAACATGGGTGCCAAGACCTGCCTGATAACGATGGACATGAACAAAATAGGCCAGATGAGTTGCAATCCGGCTGTTGGTGGTATTGCAAAGGGACAAATCGTGCGTGAGATTGACGCCCTCGGAGGTCAGATGGGACTGGTAACTGACGCTACGGCGATACAGTTCCGAATGCTGAACCGTTCGAAAGGACCTGCCGTATGGAGTCCGCGGGCTCAGTGCGACCGTGGAAAGTTCATCTGGCAATGGCGGAAGGTCCTCGACAACACGCCAAACCTCGACATATTTCAGGATGAAGCCGAAGAGCTTCTTGTAGACGAGAAGACGAAAGCGGTCATCGGGGTGCGCACCATCTGGGGCATTGAATTCCATGCAAAGGCTGTAATCGTGACCGCGGGAACATTCCTCAATGGTCTCATGCATATCGGACACAAGAAGGTAGAAGGCGGAAGATGCGCCGAACCTGCCGTCCACAATTTCTCTGAAAGCATCGCACGCTGGGGCGTCCGCGTAGGAAGAATGAAAACGGGAACGCCTGTCCGCATCGACAAACGTTCAGTCCACTTCGAGGATATGGAACCGCAGCCGGGCGAGAACGATTTCCATCAGTTCTCTTTTATGGGACCTCACCGTGCCCTACCCCAACTTCCATGCTGGACATGCAGCACCAATGAGGAAGTGCACGAGATACTTCGGGCTGACCTAGCCAATTCTCCCCTATTCAACGGACAAATCCAGAGCACCGGACCACGGTACTGCCCGTCGATAGAAACGAAGCTTGTTACATTCCCCGACAGGAACAGCCATCCACTATTTCTGGAGCCTGAAGGCACGGAAACGAATGAAATGTATCTCAACGGTTTCTCCTCAAGCATGCCTTGGGAAACTCAATTGAAAGCTATTCATAAAATACCGGCACTGCGGGACGCTAAAATCTATCGTCCTGGCTACGCTATAGAATACGATTATTTCGACCCAACACAACTGAAACACTCGCTGGAATCGAAAGTTATAGGTGGTCTTTTCCTTGCCGGACAAGTAAACGGAACAACCGGTTACGAAGAAGCTGGTGGACAGGGAACCGCCGCCGGCATCAATGCAGCTCTGTTCTGTGGAGGCAGCGAGCCATTCAACATGCATCGTGATGAAAGCTATATCGGCGTTTTAATCGACGATTTAACTACCAAAGGAGTCGATGAGCCGTACCGTATGTTTACCTCTCGCGCAGAATATCGCATACTGCTTAGACAAGACGATGCAGATGCACGTCTCACGGAGAAATCATACAAGCTCGGACTAGCCACACGGGAGCGTTACGACTGGTGGCTTGAGAAGAAAGAAAATATCGATAGAATCGAAGAATTTTGCAAGACAACGGATGTTACTCCGACAGAGATTAACGGTTTCTTGGAAAGCGCCGGTACCTCTCCTATTAAGGGAAGGACTAAGATTTCTGACTTACTCTCACGTCCCCAGGTAAATCTTAAGACACTGACAGAGCTCGTTCCGAGTTTGAAGGAAATTCTGAATTCACCGAAAAACAGACGCGAAGAAATCGCCGAAGCTGTAGAGGTGCGCATCAAGTATAAAGGTTATATAGAACGCGAGCGTGTCTTTGCCGATAAGATGCACCGTCTTGAGAATATCAAAATCAAGGGTCACTTCAACTATTCGGAAATGCACGACCTCTCAACGGAATGCCGTCAGAAGCTCGAACGCATACAGCCCGAAACCATCGCACAAGCTAGTCGAATTCCGGGTGTGTCACCCAGCGATATAAATGTATTATTAGTATTGATGGGAAGATAAAAATCTGCGAAATGTTCGAGCGTTTCACGTGAAACAAAAATTGAATATTAACATTATAACTCATTGAGAATGAACAAAGAATTACTAATGGCTCATCTGAGAACAATACCGGATTGGCCTATCAAAGGAGTGAATTTTAGAGACGTTACTACCCTGTTCAAGGACGCTGAATGCCTGAAAGAAATCAGCGATACGATGGTAGACTTCTACAAAGACAAGGGCATTACAAAGATTGTCGGCATAGAAAGCCGTGGCTTCGTAATGTCATCAGCAGTAGCAACGCGCCTCAATGCCGGTGTCGTTCTTTGCCGTAAGCCTGGCAAGCTGCCATGTAAGACGGTGCAGCAAAGCTACGCTAAGGAGTATGGAATAGACACAATAGAAATACACGAGGATGCTATCGATGAGAATGACATCGTCCTTCTCCACGACGATTTGCTCGCAACAGGTGGCACAATGAACGCTGCTTGCGAACTCGTCGAGAAGTTCCATCCAAAGAAGATATACTGCAACTTCATCATTGAACTGCATTCTGAATTCCCCGACGCCCGCAAGCTGTTCGAGGAAAAAGGAATTGAGGTAACATCACTTTTAAAATTCTAAATGCCTCTCCAAGCCTCCCCGAATGGGGAGGCTGTTTAAACACAATCATAAAGTATTAATTACGCTGGTTAGAAATTAGGCAGAAGCATCCACAAGTCACATCAACGTCCTCCCCAGTGGGGAGGCTTGATGGGACTTTTGTTTGTTTCACGTGAAACAACTTTTATGGAAACAATTCTGAATTAGGGATTTACAAGATGACAAAAGAAGAAAACGAGAAGCGTTTAGCATACCTTAAGAACATCGTATTGAACCTCCCCCACAAGCCAGGCACATACCAATACTATGATGCCAAAATAGATGAGGGAGGTAAAATTATATATGTAGGTAAAGCCAAAGACTTAAAGAACCGCGTCTCGTCATACTTCCATAAAGAGGTAGACAGGTACAAAACGAAGGTGCTCGTTTCCAAAATACAGGACATCTCCTACTCTGTCGTCAATTCAGAAGAGGACGCACTGCTCATAGAGAACCAACTCATAAAACAGTATCAGCCCCGTTACAACGTACTGTTGAAGGACGGAAAGACCTATCCAAGTATATGCGTGACGAAAGAATACTACCCTCGCATATTCAAAACACGTAAAATCAATAAGCGTTACGGACAGTTCTACGGACCTTATTCACACATTAGTTCAATGTATGCCATACTTGATATTATCAAGAAGGTGTACAAGCCACGCACGTGCAGGTTGCCTCTGACACCTGAAAGGATACAGAAAGGAGAATTCAAACCATGCCTGGAGTATCACATTCACAACTGTGGCGGACCGTGCATCGACAAGCAATCGTACGATGATTATCAAGAAAACATACGTCAGGCACGCGAGATTTTGAAGGGAAACACACGTGATGTAGAGGATTATTTACGGCAAAAGATGTCGGAGTATGCCGAGAAATTGCAGTTCGAACGTGCCGAGGAGTGTAAGCAACGCATAATAGCATTGGACAATTTCGCGGCAAAGAGCGAGATTGTCAGCCATACTATCACCGACGTTGACGTGTTTACAATCGTTGACGATGACATGAAAAAGAACGCGTTCGTCAACTATATCCACGTCAAAAAAGGTGCCATCAACCAAAGTTTCACATACGAATATAAGCGTAAACTTGATGAGACTGACGAGGAACTGCTCAACGATGCAATACCGGAAATACGCCAGCGTTTCGGCAGCACTGCCAAGGAGATTATCGTCCCCTTCCCTCTTGACTTCAAAATAAAGGACGCAGAGTTCTTCATACCTCAACGCGGCGACAAGCACCACTTGCTGGAGCTGTCTGAGATGAATGCAAAGCAGTATAAATTCGACCGTCTCAAGCAGGCAGAAAAGCTTAATCCGGAGCAGAAACAGACGCATCTAATGAAGGAATTGCAGGACAAATTAAAGTTGCCTAAGCTCCCTTATCAGATTGAATGCTTCGATAACTCTAACATATCGGGCACGGATGCCGTAGCTGGATGCACAGTTTATAAAGGCATGAAACCATCCTGTAAGGACTACCGAAAATACAATATAAAGACAGTTGTTGGTCCGGACGATTATGCTTCAATGCAGGAAGTCGTCAGAAGGCGCTACAGCCGTATGATGGAAGAGGGTACTCCCCTACCCGACCTCATAATTACTGATGGTGGCAAGGGACAAATGGATGTCGTTCGAGAGGTCGTTGAGGACGAATTACACCTTAAAATCCCTATTGCCGGACTAGCAAAGGACGACCGTCACCGCACTAACGAACTACTATATGGTTTTCCGCCGCAAGTCATTGGCTTAAAGACAGATAGCCCTTTGTTCCACGTTCTGACTCAGATACAGGACGAAGTCCACCGCTATGCCATAACTTTCCACCGTGATAAGCGTTCTAAACATCAGCTACACAGTGAGTTGGACGACATAAAAGGTATAGGACCGAAGTCGAAGGACTTACTCCTTAAACAACTGAAGAGTGTCAAACGCATCAAGGAAGCTACCAAAGAGCAACTCGTAGAAGTACTTGGCCCGGCCAAAGCCAACATAGTCTGGGAGCATTTCCACAAAGTTTAGACCTCTTCAAAACTCCTTAAGAACCTCTCCAAAACTCCTTATAACCTCTCCAAAACTCCCCCAAGGGGAGGCTTTTGATTACCTAATGCCTGCTCGGACCTTACTTTTAGGTGTCAAAACATCCTCCCCTTGGGGGAGACTTGGAGAGGTTTCCGAGCTTGATTGAAGAGGTCTTAGAATGCTTCCGCTTAGCTTTTAGAACATGAAAGCTGAGGTTTGGAAACGGGAAATAATTTATTTTTGTTTAGTTTTTAATTTATTTTTCCTCCATTTTTAATTTATTTTTATGACAAAAATAAATTAAAAATCAATGTAAAAGATATTCTATTAAAAGACAAAAGGTTAACGGCGGTACCGTCAAAGTCTAACTTTCACAATCCCATCACATAAAAAAGGCTATCAAAAACTTGCAATATCCGAAAACAAGAGGTAAATTTGCAAAAGCTATAAAAGGGAAGATTATAATGAGAATAGTAATACAACGTGTCGCACATGCATCCGTAACAATCGACGGGAAGATAAAAAGCAAAATTGGAAAAGGCTTTCTTATCCTCCTGGGAATTGGTGAAGACGACAGCACAGAGGACATTGACTGGCTGGTAAAGAAGGTCGTCAACTTGCGTGTTTTCGACGACGAGAATGGCGTTATGAACCGTAGTATTCTCGATACTGGCGGCGACATCATCGTTGTAAGTCAGTTTACGTTGATGGCAAGCTACAAAAAGGGCAACAGACCGAGCTGGATACACGCTGCCAAACACGAAATCTCTATCCCACTCTACAATGAGTTTGTGGAGCATTTAACCACCGCTCTGGGCAAGCCAGTAGGCACAGGAGAGTTCGGCGCAGACATGAAAGTAGAGCTGTTGAATGACGGTCCGGTGACAATATGTATGGATACGAAAAACAAAGAGTAAAATACAATAAACCAAACAATAAAAGCAGTAAGACAATACATACAATGACAATAGCAGAAGCGCAAAAAGCTGTAGATGAATGGATTAAGACATACGGCGTCAGATACTTCTCGGAGCTGACGAACATGGCGTGTCTGACTGAGGAAGTAGGCGAACTGGCACGCGTTATAGCACGTCAGTACGGTGAACAGAGCTTCAAACAGGGCGAAAAACCGAACCTCGGAGAGGAGATGGCAGACGTTCTTTGGGTGCTTATTTGCCTGGCAAACCAAACCGGAACAGACCTTACGGAAGAGCTAAAGAAGAGCTTCGAAAAGAAGACAAAGAGGGATAAGGACAGGCATAAGAATAATAAGAAACTGTACAAACACCAAGTTAGTTCCTCATCAAGCCTCCCCAAAAGGGAGGATGTTTAAACACCTAAGGACAGAATAAAAGAAGTAAAATAAACAAAGAATAATAAAACACATACCACATCAGGCTAAAAGGTAATCAAACACCCTCCCAATGGGGGAAACTTGGTGGGGTTTCAATCTATTTAATGTATGGGAATAATTAAGAAAACTGTTGCTGCCGACATCAAAAAAGATGCTGAGCAGGCAAAGAAAAACGTAGAAGAGTACGGCAAAAGCAAGTATGAGCAAGCTTTCGAGAAGTATAATCTGAATGTCAACGAGGACGAAGTGCGTGATGCCGTGAAGAAAATCATTGCAGAGAAAGTGCCTGAGAATGACACTGTTGACGTCAAGAAGTTCCTCCTTGGTAGCGTTGAGCTTACATCATTGCATACCACTGATACTGAGGAAGGAATATTGGCATTAACGGAAAAGGTAAATAAGTTCGATTCAACTTACTCTGACCTGCCACACGTAGCAGCAATTTGCGTTTATCCAAGGTTCACAGAACTCGTTGCGCAAAGCCTCGAAGTCGATGGCGTAGAGATAACTAACGTAACCGGAAACTTCCCTTCATCACAAAGCCGCATGGAGATTAAAGTTGCTGAAACACAGCTAGCTATCGCTGACGGAGCTACCAACATCGACATAGTAATGCCCGTTGGAAAGTTCTTGAGTGAGGACTACGAAGGCGTGGCTGATGATATCAACGAACTGAAAGAGGTCTGCGACGATGTCCCAATGAAGGTTATACTTGAGACTTGTGACCTCGGTGGACTGTCAAACGTCAAAAAAGCGTCGATTTTATCGATGTATGCCGGTGCTGATTACATTAAGACGAGCACGGGAAAGGAGAAGGCAGGAGCCACACCAGAAGGCGTATACGTGATGTGCCAGGCTATTAAGGAGTATTATGACGAGACTGGTATTCAGATTGGCATTAAGCCGGCAGGTGGCATCAATACTGTCATGGATGCTGTCATCCTATACACAATCGTCAAGGAAGTTCTTGGTGAGAAGTGGCTCACTAACTATTGGTTCCGCCTCGGTACAAGTCGCCTCACCAATCTGCTGCTCAGCGAGATACTGGGAGAAGAGACGAAGTGGTTCTAGGGGACACTACCCACCCCAAGGATAGACCCACAACCCCAAACAAAACCTCTCCAAGCCTCCCCCAAGGGGAGAATGTTAATTACATAATGCCTCCTTGCGCCAAACTTTAAGGTAATTAAACAACCCCTCCTTGGGAAGGGCTTGGGGAGGTCTAAAACTTGGGAGTTGGTTATTTTATTTATTCCTCTCAATCACAAAGTCCAGGTAAGCCTGCAACGCTTTCTTGATTTCATTATCCTTAACTTCATTATCAAGGAAGCGCTGAGCCTCTGCATGGAAATTCCACATACGCTTGTCAGCATACTCAATACCACCGTTTTTAATAGTGAAATCAACTAAAACAGAGATTTCATCGGATGTTATAGTATGCTTCTTAACCTTATGAGCGAGCGCAAGCATATCCGAATTATTAGTCGAATTCAAAGCATAGATGACGGGGAGAGTCAGCTTTCCTTCCGCCATATCATTCCCGGTTGGCTTTCCTATCTGCTTCTCGTCGTTGTAATAATCGAATATATCGTCGCGAATTTGGAAGATAATGCCAATCTTCTGACCGAATAAGCGTGCTTTGTCAACATCATCATCAGAAGCTCCGGCAGACATTGCACCCATTGCGGCACATGCCTCAAAGAGTGCAGCAGTCTTGCTCTTTATGATGTTATAGTAAGTTTCCTCCGAGATTTCATCGTTATCGATGCTCGAAAGCTGTAGGATTTCACCGTCAGAAAGTGTTCTTCCGAGGTTCGAAAGATAACGGACTATCATCTCAGAATGGGTGTAGGAAACGTGTAAAAGTGCTGTTGAAAGGATGTAATCACCCACAAGTACAGCCACTTTGTTGTCAAACAATGCGTTGACAGACGCCTGTCCACGGCGCTCCGCACTCTCATCGACAACATCGTCGTGAACCAACGAGGCAGTGTGAAGAAGCTCCAGACCGACAGCGGCATGCTGTGTAACGTCAGTAACCTTACCATAGTTGCGAGCCATAAGCAGGATTAGCATAGGGCGCATGCGCTTTCCAGCACGCTGACGAATATGGTCTAGTGCCTGCTGCAATAATCCGTTCTCGTGGTCAAGACTATGATTGAATATCTCGATGAAATCGGATAATTCACTTGATATTGGCTGTCGTATTAATGAGAGATAATCCATCTTTTACTGAAATCAGTTACAAAATTAGTGAAAAACATCGGATAATCAGCAAGAATTTAGTAATTTTACAAGCAAATTAGAAATATATGGCTAAATTATTCCTACTTGATGCATACGCATTAATTTATCGTTCGTATTATGCTTTCATCCGTAATCCACGAATAAACTCCAAGGGGCTGAACACTTCGGCTATCATGGGGTTCTGTAATACACTTCACGAGGTTATCACAAAGGAACATCCCGACTATATCGGCGTTGCATTCGACCATGGAAAGACGTTCCGGCATGAGGCGTATCCGGAATACAAGGCGCAGCGTGAAGAGACTCCGGAAGACATCAAAGCATCGGTACCTATTATAAAAGACATACTGAGCGGATACCACATCCCTATCCTGCAAGTCGACGGCTACGAAGCCGACGATGTCATAGGAACTGTAGCTACCAAAGCCGGAGCCAACGGTATCGAGACATATATGCTGACTCCAGACAAGGACTATGGCCAACTTATAAAGCCGAACGTATACATGTACCGTCCACGTCACGGTGGTGGCTATGACGTAATCGGCGAAAAGGAGGTAGAGGAAAAGTATGGCATCACTACCCCACTCCAGGTTATCGACTTGCTGGCGCTGATGGGTGACAGTGCCGACAACTTCCCTGGGTGTCCGGGTGTCGGTGAGAAAACTGCAGTGAAACTCATCAACCAATTCGGAAGTGTCAACAATCTTCTTGCTAACACCGACAAATTGAAAGGGAAGATGAAAGAGAAGGTGGAAGGAGCGGTCGACGATATTAAGATGAGTTACTTCCTCGCGACAATCAAAACTGATGTTCCGATGGCGGACTTGAAACTCGACGATTTGAAATTGGTCGACCCCGACGTTGAGAAACTCGACAAAATATTCACTGACTTGGAATTTAAGACGCTCAAAAACAAATTCCTTAATAAACCTTCAGAAAAGAAAAAATCTGCTAATTTACAGCTTGATTTATTCGCGAATTTGCCCGACGATGGGTCGGAAGTTGAAAAAAACGAGAATTTTGAGAGCCTTAAAACGACTGCGCACAAGTACGAACTCATTGAAACAGAGGAGGAAGCGAAGAAAGTTTGTGATTATTTATTGACAAAAGAAATCGTCAGTCTAGACACGGAAACGACTTCTACGCACCCAATCGACGCAGAATTGGTTGGTTTGAGCTTTTCAGTGAAGGAAAACGAGGCATTCTATGTCGCCATTCCAGTTAATCGTGAAGAAGCCTTAAAATTAGTAAATATCTTCAAACCGATATACGAAAGCGACAAAATCTTGAAAGTTGGACAGAATATCAAGTATGATATGGAGGTCTTGCACAACTACAACATAAATGTGCAAATGCCTATGTTCGACACTATGATAGCACATTATCTCATCAATCCGGAGCTCCATCACAACATGGACTATATGGCTGAGACTCTTCTCCACTATAAAACAATTCACATAGAGGAGCTGATTGGACCGAAGGGAAAGAAGCAGAAGTCGATGAGAGACTTGGACCCGAAGGATGTTTATGAGTATGCTGCGGAGGATGCGGACGTCACTTTGAAGTTAAAAAATGTCCTCGAGTCTCGCCTTAAGGAAGTAAACGCCGAGAAATTGTTCTGGGATATGGAGATGCCACTTGTACCGGTGCTCGCGGATATGGAAACAACAGGTGTCTGTCTGGACACAGATTCGCTGAAAGAAACGTCAGAATTATTCACAAAAAGAATGGAGACGTTGGAGAAGGAGATATACGAAGAGGCTGGCGAAAAGTTCAACATATCGAGTCCGAAGCAAGTTGGTGAAATATTGTTCGGTAAGATGCAGCTTGTCGACAAGCCGAAGAAGACACGCACAGGGCAGTATGTCACATCGGAAGAAGTTCTCCAACAGTTGCGCGGTAAGGCTCCTATAGTTGCTAATATATTAGATTACAGAGGATTGAAGAAGCTACTCGGAACATACGTTGACGCTCTTCCGAAGCTTATCAACCCACGGACGGGACACATACACACGTCATTCAACCAGACGATAACAGCCACGGGACGACTCAGCAGCAGTGACCCGAACCTCCAGAATATTCCTGTCCGAGATGATGACGGTAAGGAAATACGCAAGTGTTTTATACCGGAGCCAGGTTGTTTGTTTTTTTCAGCAGACTATTCGCAGATAGAATTGCGCATCATGGCTCATCTCTCAGGTGATGAGAATATGATTGAGGCATTCCGTGAGGGCTTCGACATTCACCGTGCGACTGCCGCCAAGATTTGGCATGAGCCTATGAACGAAGTCAGCGATGCACAACGTAAGAAGGCAAAGCAGGCAAACTTCGGTATCATATATGGTATTACAACTTACGGACTTGCCCAAAGGATGGAGATTCCGAACTCTGAGGCACGCCAGTTGATTGACGATTACTTCAAGACATTTCCTAAAGTGCACGCTTATATGGAAAAGGCGAAGGAGGAAGCGCGGCAGAAAGGCTATGCTGAAACACTATTCGGGCGTCGCCGTTATCTGCCAGACATCAACTCACACAATGCCACCGTGCGCGGATTTGCTGAGCGCAACGCCATCAACGCACCTATCCAGGGCTCTGAGGCTGACATCATCAAGGTTGCAATGATACGCATCTGGCGCCGGTTCAAGACTGAAGGCATCCGCTCAAAGATGATTCTCCAGGTCCACGACGAGCTCAACTTCTCCGTCTTCCCTGAGGAGAAGGAACGTGTCCAACAAATTGTCCTCGAGGAAATGCAGGGTGCTTACAAGCTCTCCGTTCCCCTCACCGCCGATGCCGGCTGGGGCAAGAACTGGCTGGAGGCACACTAAAGTTTAGGCGAAGAAAAATAATGATAAGCGATGATAGGTGATAATAACTATAAGCACCTATCATCGCCCATTATCGTCTATCACCTCCTGCAAAGTTTATCACCACCCACAACATTTGCTTAATTCAGAGAAAATAAGTACTTTTGCAGCCAAATAAACGTTTATAACTGAAATATGGCATTAAAATGTGGTATAGTAGGCCTGCCGAATGTGGGCAAGTCTACCCTTTTCAATTGCCTGTCGAGCGCAAAAGCACAGGCAGCCAACTTCCCTTTCTGCACCATTGAGCCGAACCTTGGTGTGATAACCGTACCAGACGAGAGGCTCAACAAACTCGCTGAGATTGTACATCCGGGTCGCATAGTACCAGCAACCTGCGAGATTGTGGACATTGCCGGACTCGTGAAAGGTGCCTCAAAAGGTGAGGGATTAGGCAATAAATTCCTTGGAAACATACGTGAATGTGACGCAATAATCCACGTCATCCGTTGCTTCGACGATGATAATGTAGTCCGCGAGGGCGGCGCTCCCGTCGACCCGGTTGAAGACAAGAGCGTCATCGACACAGAGTTGCAACTCAAGGACTTGGAGACCATCGACTCACAGCTTGACAAACAGAAGAAGATAGCAGCCTCCGGCAACAAGGATGCCAAAACTGCCGTCACAGTTCTGGAGGCCTACAAGGAAGTGCTTGAGCAGGGACGCAATGCCCGTGAGGTAACTTTCGACACCAAAGAGGAACAGAAAGCCGCCCACGACCTCTTCCTTCTGACTACCAAGCCAGTCCTTTACGTCTGCAATGTCGACGAGGACAGCGCTAAGTCGGGCAACGCCTACTCAAAGAAAATCGAGGAAATAGCTGCCAAAGAAGGCGCCGAAGCAATGGTAATCGCAGCCAAGACTGAGGAAGATATTGCTTCCTTGGACACTTACGAAGACAAAAAGATGTTCCTCGATGAGCTCGGTCTTGAGGAGAGCGGTGTCAATCGCCTCATCGAGAAAGCCTACCATCTGCTGAACTTGCAGACCTTCATCACCGCCGGAGAGATGGAAGTGAAGGCGTGGACATTCCATAAAGGCTGGAAAGCACCGCAGTGTGCCGGTGTCATCCATACCGACTTCGAGAAGGGTTTCATACGTGCCGAGGTCATAAAGTACGAGGACTACATCAAATACAAGTCCGAAGCCGCAGTCCGCGATGCCGGTCTTCTGCACATAGAAGGCAAGGATTACGTCGTTCAGGACGGCGATATTATGCACTTCAGGTTTAATGTTTAGGTGCCTCCCCCTGCCCCTCCGAAGGAGGGGAGAAGGACAATTGTTCTGTGGATATAAAGCGGAGGCTAAAGTTAACATCATAAAACAACAAGACATATTTAAAAACTCCCCTCCTTTGGAGGGGTCGGGGGAGGCGTTATATGTTATCATTCATCTATTGGCAACCAAATGAAATAGCCTTTCACTTAGGCAGTTTCGGAGTAAGATGGTACAGTCTGTGCTGGCTTATAGGACTGACGCTGGGCTTCTTCCTCATGCAATGGCTCTACAAGCAGCACAAATACCCTGAGGAGAAGTTCGACCCACTGTTCCTGTATGTCTTCATCGGCGTACTTGTCGGTGCACGTCTGGGTCACTGTCTGTTCTATCAGCCCGACTATTTCCTCTCGTCCGGCAAACACGTCGTTGAGATGTTCCTGCCTATAAAGTTCATGGAAGGCGGCGGATGGAAGTTCGTTGGCTACGAAGGCCTTGCCAGTCATGGCGGCGTACTTGGTATGCTGATAGGCCTCTATCTGTATATTAAGAAGTACAAGATGCCAACTTGGGTCGTGTTGGACTTCATGGGCATTTGCTCTGGTATAACTGCGACGTTCATCCGATTAGGTAATCTGATGAATTCGGAGATAATCGGCAAGCAGACAGACGTGCCATGGGCGTTCATCTTTGCCAATGTCGACAAGGCTCCACGACATCCGGGACAACTGTATGAGGCTTTATTCTACTTCTTTGTGTTCATTCTAATACTCTGCATCTACAGTAAGCACAAGGAAAGGGTAGGTACCGGATTTTATTTCGGTCTCTGTCTGACTCTTATATTTACCTTCCGCTTCTTCATCGAATATACAAAGGAAATACAAGAGCCCTTCGAGGCTGGTCTGCCGATAGACATGGGACAGCTGCTTAGCCTCCCGCTGATTGCTATCGGTGTGTGGGCGATGGTAAGAAGCAGAAAGAAATAAATTCCCCACCAAGCCTCATCCAAGAGGAGGAAGTTTAGTCACACCTAATGCCTCCTTGAGCATAGCTATAAGGTAATTAGACATTCTCCCCTTGGGGGAGGCTTGGTGGACTTTCATTTGACATTTGCTAATTAAACATCCCCTCCTTGGGAGGGGCTTGGGGAGGTCTTAGCTTTTACTCTTTCCCCGTCACAATCTTCTTTATTTCATTAAGCTTATTGAGGGCCTCGACTGGTGTTAGGTTATTGATGTCGAGGTTAAGAATCTCGTCACGGACCTGCGAAAGGACCGGATCGTCAAGCTGGAAGAAGCTCAGTTGCATTCCTTCGCGGCTCTGAGCCACATTCGACACGTCCGGCTTCTTTACCGCACTGCCCACGTTCGCATTATCAGCCTCGAGCTCCTTAAGCACCGTCTTGGCACGCTTCACTATCGACCGCGGCATCCCGGCAATCTCCGCAACATGAATACCGAAGCTGTGTTCCGACCCGCCACGTTCCAGTTTGCGAAGGAAAATGACCTTTCCGTCGACCTCCTTCACCGATACATTGTAGTTATGGATACGTGGGAACGACTTCTCCATCTCGTTGAGCTCATGATAATGGGTTGCAAACAACGTGCGCGCACGTGCCCGTGGGTTCTCGTGAAGGTACTCTACGATAGCCCATGCAATAGATATTCCGTCGTAAGTGGACGTTCCGCGCCCTAGCTCATCAAACAGTACGAGCGACTTCGGCGTGACATTGTTCAATATGTTTGCAGCCTCAGTCATCTCAACCATAAACGTCGATTCACCGAGCGAAATGTTATCCGAAGCTCCCACACGAGTGAATATCTTGTCGACTAAGCCTATTCTCGCGCTCTCTGCGGGCACAAAGCATCCCATCTGGGCAAGTAATACAATCAAAGCCGTTTGTCGCAGCAGCGCGGATTTACCCGCCATGTTCGGACCAGTTATCATCATAATCTGCTGTTTCTCGGTGTCGAGCTCCACATCATTAGGCACATACTTCTCCCCTATCGGCATTTGAGTCTCGATAACGGGATGTCTGCCCTGCTTGATGTCGAGAACATCGGAGTCGTCGACAATCGGCCGCACATAGCGGTTCGACTCCGATACCTTTGCGAAGCTCAGCAGGCAGTCGAGATGTGCAACGATATTGGCATCGTTCTGTATCTGCGGAATGTACTTCTGCATGTCCTGAACGAGCTCCGTGAAAAGTTGCGTCTCAAGGATGGCAATCTTCTCGTCGGCACCAAGTATCTTTTCCTCATATTCCTTCAGCTCCGGCGTGATGTAACGCTCAGCCTGAGCCAGTGTCTGCTTGCGTATCCAGTCCTCCGGAACCTTATCCTTGAACGTGTTGCGCACCTCAAGATAATAGCCGAATACATTATTATAGCCTACTTTAAGCGAACTGATGCCGGTCTTTTCCGCCTCGCGCTGCTGTATTTCGAGCAGATATTGCTTACCGTTATCACGAATCGAGCGCAGGTCATCAAGCTCTTCGGAGTACCCGTTGGCAATGACGTCGCCCTTGCTGACGAGCACCGGCGGGTCCGGCTGTATCTCCTTGGCAATGCGGTCACGCAAGTCGGTGCAGAGATTGAGCTTCTCCCCTACCCCACGCAACGCTTCATTGTCCGTAGAAAGGCATGCCTCACGAACGGGTTCTATAGCCGACAGGGCACGACTGAGCTGTACCACCTCACGCGGCGATACTCTTCCGACGGCAGCCTTCGAGATAATACGCTCCAAGTCGCCTATCTGATGGAACTCCTCGTCAACCGTCTGGCGGAACTCCGTGTCCCGAAAGAAATACTCCACGATGTCGAGTCGCTGCTGAATGGGCTTCACGTCACGCAGCGGGAATACTATCCAGCGGCGTAGCAGACGTCCACCCATAGGCGTGACGGTCCTGTCTATGACACCAAGAAGTGACGAACCGTCCTCCTGAATTGGTGAAACGAGCTCCAGACTACGAATAGTGAACTGGTCGAGACGCACGTATTTGTCCTCTTCGATGCGCGCCAGCGATGTAACATGTGAAATATGAGTGTGCTGAGTTATCTCAAGATATTGCAGAATGGCGCCCGACGCAACGATACCGTTGTGCAGATGGTCGACGCCGAAACCTTTCAGCGATTTCGTTCCGAAGTGTTTCAGCAACTTCTGACGCGCCGTTTGCTCCGTGAAGACCCAGTCGTCGAGTTCAAAAGTACAAAAACGAGTACCGAAATACTTCTCGAAGTCGGCCTTGCGAGCCCTATCGTAGAGCACCTCCTTAGGCTGAAAGCTCCCAAGAAGTTTCTGAACGTAATCGTAAGTGCCCTCTCCTGTGAGGAACTCTCCCGTCGATATATCAAGGAAACTTACACCGCACGCGCCTCGTCCGAAGTGAACGGCAGCAAGGAAGTTATTCTCCTTGTAGTTGAGGACATTGTCGCTCATCGCAACACCAGGCGTTACAAGCTCGGTAATGCCACGCTTCACCATCTTGTCCTCAGCCGACAGCCCCTTCTTTCCTTTAATAGCAGCACGCTTTTTCTTAGGGTCTTCGAGCTGGTCGCAAATCGCCACACGCTTACCGGCACGTATCAACTTAGGCAGATAGGTATCGAGGGCATGGTGAGGGAAGCCCGCCATCTCAGCGCCAGATGATGCTCCGTTGTTCCGTCGAGTAAGGGTGATACCCAGGATGCGGGCTGCCTCAACAGCATCGTCGCAGTATGTCTCATAGAAATCACCACAACGGAACAGCAGCAGTGCGTCAGGATGCTGGTTTTTCATACTGAAGAACTGCCGCATCATTGGAGTTTGTGCATTATCATTTTGCTTTTTCGTAGCCATTACCCTACCCTATCGTTTTTTAATTTTGTTGTTTTTCCTAAATCGATGTAACTTGCAAAGATAAGCAAAATTATCCTAATACCAAAATAATGATAGAAAATTAAAAGCAAGCTAACAAGAGATTTCCTCCCAAACCCCAAGCGATTTCCTCTCCAAGCCTCCCCCAAGGGGAAGGATGTTTAATTACCTAATGCCTGCTTGCGCCATATCTAGGGACCTCCCCAAGCCTCTCCCAAGGAGGGGATGTTTAATACCTTAAAGATGATAAAAACAGATTTTCGGTAACTAAACATCCTTCACTTTGGGGAAGGCTTGGTTAGGACAAGTGGTATACTTGGTTAGGCCTCTGCTTTTATCAAATCTCTGTAATTGTCTGATATACACTTCTGAAATCGTTTACGTAACTTTTTGCGATTAGAAAATACTAATATTTAAAAATTAGTGCTACATTTGTGGCGAAAATAGCTAATTAGAGAATTTTAATACGTCTACTACGATACTACAGAAGCAGTTAAACTCGGTGTGACTACGATATGATGAACAAGATGGTATGACTGAAAGGAAACCAAAACTGACACGTTGAAAGAATTCTACTGATTACAAACATAACATTAAAAAGTAACTTGATAAATTAAAATCTAAACTTAAAAGCAAATGAAAAGGATTTTTACCTTAATGGCAGCTATGGCAGTTTGTACTGGCATTTTTGCACAGGACGAACCTACCAGCAAGACATGGAGCCTTACATCGGTTCCTTCTGCTGATGTTACGAACATCACTGCAGACGCAACCAATTGGAGTAAAGACTCCAAGAGTCGTTATTGCTACATTACAGCATTGAACAATGAAGCAGTAAAGGCCAACGGTCAAGTAGTATCTATGCTCGATGGACTTACGTTCACTATCTCGGCAAACAGCAACGGTAACCTCCGTCTCGGTGGTTCTACTGCTTCTCTGTGGATGGGCGACGCTACAACCATCACCATTCCTGGACTTAAGAAGGGTGATGTCGTGAAGGTTGAGTACATGACATCAAGTAAGAGCGCTACACGTACACTGACTCTCGGCAACGTCGAGGGTAACTTCCCGGCAACAACCGGTAAGACCCACCAGAACGGTTCTGGTAAGGTTGTAGCCGACGGTGACGTCACTATCGGTATCACCGGTGGTATCTACTTCTACAGCATCACAGCAGGTGACAGCACAGCAGTTCCTTACAACCCGGGCGGCGGCAACACTGGTGGCTCTGGAAACCCTAACAACCCTAACGACCAGTCAAAGGGTCTCGACTACACAGGCGATATCATTGCAACTCCGTTCGCTACCGATTCAGCAGTCATCTGGCTTGCTCCTGATGGCAACGACGCTACTGGTGACGGTTCTGAGGCTAAGCCATACTTCGACCTTCAGGTTGCTGTTGACAAGGCTCTGCCTGGTACTACCATCAAGATGAAGGCTGGTACATACGTTTACAACAAGCGTATCAACATCGACGACCGCAACGGTACGCACGACAAGTACATCACTCTGATGTGCCCGAACGGCCGCGCCGTCCTCGACTTCTCAGCTCAGCCAACTCACGCACACAGCAATAACCCATATCAGGGTATCCGTCTGACATCTTCTTACTGGCACTTCTACAAGATTGATATCTGCAACGCTTCAGACAACGGTCTGCTCATCGAGCGCAACAAACCAACCGGTGGCTCTGCAAGCGACATCTTGAACCGCACTCAGGATGCTCACGACAACATCATTGAGTTCTGTAACTTCTACCGCAACGGCGATACCGGCGTTCAGATTAAGAACATGGGCGCTTACAACTACTTGCTGAACTGCGACTCTTACTGGAACTGCGACACTGATAATGGTGACGCTGACGGTTTCGCTCCGAAGATTTCTGTCGGTGATGGTAACTACATGTTCGGCTGCCGCGCTTATCAGAACTCTGACGATGGCTATGATGTATTCATCAAGAAGGACGGTGGTTTCACCGACAACAAGACCATCGTAATGGAGAACTGTCTTGCTTATGAGAACGGTGTTGTAGTTGACGCCAACGGCAACGTTTCTTCTTCAAAGGGTAACGCCAATGGTTTCAAGATGGGTTCTGACCAGGGTCTCATGAACGTTGTATTCAATCGCTGCCTCGCTGTACGTAATGGTGCAAAGGGCTTCGACCAGAACCACAACGCCGGTGATATCATCATGAACAACTGCACAGGCTTCACAAACAGTGATGTCAAGTACGGTAAGGACAACTCTAAGGGCTCTTACTCTTACAAGATTTACGAGAGCGCACGCATAGCTAAGCTCACCAACTGTATCGCTATCAACGATAACTTCATCGCTGGTAAAGACCAGGGTAAGCCAGGAAAGACCGCTGACTCTAAGTACGGTGGCATCTACCTCGGTACAAACGTTGACCTCGTCACTTCAAACATGAAGACTTCTGACTCTTACATGGCTAACGTAGCCGACTATAAGGACCTCATCGCTCCGCGTCTTGAGGACGGTTCTCTGCCTTGGGATAACACACAGTTCCTGCACATCAACCAGAGCACTGGTTCAGCTCTTATCGACGCTGGTACAGCAGTTGCACAGGGCAACGAGCCTAACGGTGAGAACGCAGTCATAATGCCGGCTATCAAGTACGCAGGCACTGCTCCTGACCTTGGTGCTTTCGAAGTTGGTCTGACTTCAAAGAGCGTAAGAAGCGGTATCGTTACAGCTATCGAAACTGTCAACCAGGCTCCTAACACAAAGAAAGTGAACCTCGTTCAGGCATTCAACGGTATGGTTGTTGTCAGCATAGACGGCGGACAGGCTGCTGATGAGTACACTATCAACGCTTACGACGTCAACGGAGCTCTCCTCGGACAGCACAAGTTCAATGGCACCAACACCTCTATCTTCCTTCCGGCAACAAAGGGTGTCATCATATTGAAAGTAAATGGCAAGAGCGTCAATCAGACAATTAAAGCCGTTATGAAATAATGTGTTTGTAAATTAGAGAATTTACGTTTTCCGTCCCCTGTCATTACGTCTTAATGGCAGGGGATTTTTATGTTGTAACGGTTACACTTCTGTAAACGTTTGCGAATTATTTCACAACATTTTTTATCACCGACAACAAAATAAGAACTATATTTGCACTCGCACTTACTACATACAATCTGCTACTGAACTTCTTTCAAGAAACAAGGAAAATCTAACTTATAACTAAAACAACATTAAGAAATGAAGAAGATTTGTACATTAGCAGCATTGGCATGTATGGCTGTTGGCGCATCAGCGCAAGGCACATACGCACTTGCTGAGGGTGATGCGCCAAAGGCGGGCGACAAAATCACCTCTGTAGACAACATTACGCTGACATATGGTGGCAGCGGGACGACTTACAGTGCTGCCGTCAAGAGTAGCATAGAAGGCTTCGGCTTCTACACCGCAGGCGAGGGCAACAACCCTAAGGACGCCAATAACAGCGGCTACAAGGCAGACAAGCAGAACCTGCCAACAACCGGAACCTACTATGTTTTCACTCCTAAGAAAGCCGGAACGCTTAACGTTGCCGTTGTCCTGAATGCCAACAAGCCTCTGTTCGTTACAGAGAATGGCGCGGCCATGAGCAACTATAACGGCGTTACATCAACGGCCAAGGACGCCAGCGTGAAGTCGTTTGCTGTCAAGGCAGGCTCAACGTACTATGTATTCTGCACAGGCTCTAAGCTCGGTTTCGCTGGTTTCAGCTACGAGCTTGCCAATCCTAATGATACAACAACAACCGGCGGCGATGACGACGACGTAAGTGGCGGAGGCAGCGGACAGGGCAATCCTGACAATCCTAACGACCAGGCACGCGGTCTGAACTACACCGGAACTGACATAAACACAATCGCTCCGACTGATGCTGTTGTCATCTGGTGTGCTCCGGACGGCAATGACGCAACCGCAGACGGCTCTGAGGCAAAGCCATACTTCGACGTTCAGAACGCCATCGACAAGGCTCTCCCAGGCACTACCATCAAGATGAAAGCCGGTACGTACAAGTACAACAAGCGCATCAACATCAACGACCGCAACGGTACGTCAGAGCAGTACATCACGCTGATGTGCCCGGACGGACGAGCAGTGCTCGACTTCTCCGGAATGCCTTACCACGCACACGCCAACAACCCAGAACAGGGAATGCGCATCACTTCGTCTTACTGGCATCTTTACAAGATTGATTTCACAAATGCATCAGATAACGGTCTGCTCATAGAGCGCAACAAGCCTACAGGCGGTACTGCTACAGACATTGCCAACCGCACGCAGGACGCTCACGACAACATCATTGAGTTCTGCAACTTTTACCGCAACGGTGATACCGGACTACAGATGAAGAACCTTGCAGCCTTCAACTATGTGCTGAACTGTGACTCTTACGAGAACAAGGATGAAGAAGACGGCGACGCTGATGGCTTTGCTCCGAAGGTTTCTGTTGGTGGAGGAAACTACTTCTACGGCTGTCGTGCATACAACAACAGCGACGATGGCTACGACTGCTTCTACAAACAGGAGGGCGGTTTTCCTGACAATCAGACTCTCGTTCTTGAGAACTGCCTCGCTTATGAGAATGGTTTCATCAACGGAACGGCTACAAAGGGTAATATGAACGGTTTCAAGATGGGTTCTAAGGAAGGACGCATGAATGTTGTTCTGAACCGCTGCGTGGCTGTCAACAATGGCTCTAAGGGCTTCGACCAGAACCATAACAAGGGCGATATTATCATGAACAACTGCACGGGTTACTCTCTGCTGAAGTTCAAGGGCAGTAATAATCCATATTCTTACCGTATCTACGAGGCTCTTGCAAGTGGCAGCGTTTGTGAGGCAACAAACTGTATCGCTCTGAACGACTACGTCAACAAGGATGCATCGGCAAAGGGCGAGTATGGCACAAAGAATGAAAAGACTTACGGCCGTGTTATCGTCAGCGTCGCTTCGAAGGACGTTACTAATAACTGGCTGGTTTCTCCTACGAATGTACAATCTATCGACGACTACGAGACTCTTATCGGTGAGCGTCAGGCAGATGGTTCCCTCAACTGGGACAACATCACTTGGGGACACCCGACGACCGACAATGCAGTCCTCGTCGACAAGGGTACAGCCGTAGAAGCTAACACACGATATGCAAGTGCAGGTGTTGCTGTTCCGGCAATCGCTTACTCAGGCGCTGCTCCAGACCTCGGAGCATTCGAGCAGGGATTAATTGCCAAGAAGGTAGTATTCGGCGGCAAGACGGGCACCGACGCTATCGGCACTATTGCAAGCTCACAGAGCGACGGCAAGAAGGTTAGCCTCGTACAGGCATTCAACGGTATGGTAATCGTCAATGTCAATGGTGCTAAGGCCAGCGAGAAGTACACCATCAACGCATACGACGCTAGTGGCGCTCTCCTTGGACAGCACGAGTTCAACGGAACGAACACTTCCATCTATCTGCCACAGGCCGGCGGTCTCGTTATCCTGAAGGTTTCAGGCAACGGAGTCAATGAAACGGTTAAGGCTGTTATGAAGTAACAACCGTAAATTCATTATTATACAAGCAACGGGCGCCACTGTGCTGTGAAGCATGTGACGCCCGTTTTCGTTATAATCTTGTCGCTAATATGTTCAATTCTGTTTCTTTTCGTCTCCGATTCCGTCCTCGGCACCGATGATATACACCGGCCGTTTCTTTTCCTCATGGAACACCTGACCAAGATATTCACCGATAATTCCCAACGAGATGAGCTGCACGCCGCCAAGGAAAAGTATCAGAATGACGAGGGTAGGGAAGCCGTGGACAGGCTCGCCGATGATGATTGTCTTCACAAGGACGTATAGCATGTAAATGAAAGCCACAAGGGAGACAATGATGCCGGCGATAGATGAAATCTGGAGTGGGGTAGTGGTGTACGATGTTATGCCGTTGACAGCGAGTCCGAAGAGTTTACGGTAGGTGAACGACGAGTGCCCGCTGGTACGGTCGCCCTGCTCAAACGTCACCTCCTTCTTCTTGAATCCAATCCAGTTGTACAGTCCCTTTGTGTAGCGTTGGGTCTCGCGGAGCTGCCGCAGAGCATCGATGCACTTGCGGTCGAGCAGGCGGAAGTCGCCAACGTTGGGCAGTATGTCTATCTTAGCTACCTTTTGGAGAAGCTTGTAGTAAGCCATGGACAGGTGATGGCGGAAGAAACTCTCCTTGCCACGCGTTATCCGCTTGCCGTAGACATCGTCGTAGCCTTGCTCCCAAAGCCTCAGCATATCGGGAATAGCACTCACCGGGTGCTGCAAATCTGCATCCATGATGACCATACAGTCACCGGTTACGTTGTCAAAGCCTGCCAGCATTGCAGCTTCCTTGCCGAAGTTGCGTGACAAACTTATCCAGGCGAAACGGCAGTCACGCTCTCTGAGGGTCTTCAAGCCCACCAGCGTGCCGTCGGTACTGCCGTCATCGACAAGCAGAACTTCCCAGTCGTAGTCTTTCTCTTGCTCTATGAGACTACGCAACGCCGCAAAGAGCCTTTCAAGATTCTCTGCCTCGTTGTGGCACGGTATAAGTACCGATACCTTCCGTCTCGATGTTCCTTTGTCCATACGCTTCCGATATTTCGCACAAAGATATAACTTTTTATCCAATAAATCAAACCATCGGATAAAATATTATTAGCAATAACGTCGTTATTAGAATAAGAAATGAATCTGAAAGACAACACATTCATCCGCTTCGGCATTGTCGGCATCATCAATACGATTGTCGGCATGTCGGTGATGTTCCTCCTTTTCAACCTCGCAGGTTGCAGCTACTGGCTCTCGTCTGCAGCCAACTATGTCGTGGGGAGTATCGTCAGCTACTTCCTTAACCGCAATTTCACGTTCCATAGCAAAGAGAAGCAGGGTAGGGCAGTGGTGAAATTCATCGTCAATATCGTTGTCTGCTATCTCATAGCGTATGGTTTTGCAAAGCCTTTGGCCCTCCATCTGATGTCCGGATACGATGCTCAATTGCAAGGCAACGTTGCCCTCCTCGCCGGTTCCATCCTCTTCGTCATCCTCAATTACTTCGGACAGAGGTTCTTTGTGTTCTCGTCGAAGGCGAATTTAATGGGAGAGAAGAGGAGTTAAAGGGGAGTTAAGGAGGAGTTAACTCCTCTTTTACTTCCCTTCTCTACACTTTCACTATTCTATCGCAATACTCTTCACTCGACGAAGAATATTGTTTTGCGGCATAGTCAATACCAAAATGCGGGTGCCATCTACGCTAACAACCTGCCAATGGAAGTCATCCAGTTCATACACAGAGCCATTATAAGCCGTCACACGCTGCTTTAACGACAGCTTGCTTGTATCTTCCTGTCTAAGATTGAAAAACACCTTCCTGACAGATTTATTGCCGTTTAAACGCAAAGCATACAGATTGTCTGACTTCTCGGCCATGAAATGAGACGCGCTAAGCGTACAATTCTCAACCTTATTGATTATCTTCTCAGGCAGGAAAAACATTGTTGGCTTATGGTATTTGGCAGCTATGCAACGAGTGTTGATGTCCGTTGCGTCGAAAGCCATATAAGCACTGTAATAGTCATAAACAACAAATGGCATTACATAAGTATTGTATGCGTAACGGAGAAAACCGTTCTCAGGTACTGTACTATGCGTCTTGATTACCGTTTGGCCCGGATTCTCCATCTGTTTCAAGGCATACTGATAATCTCCAACTTGCAAACGGCAGCAATAAATGGCTGCAATGCTCATGATAAAGGCTATTACTGACAGCACAGCAGATGATTTTCTGACGAGCGAGAGACTGCATGATTGCAGTAAATCGAGCAATAACAGTAACGCAATAAAGTCACCGAAGAACGACACACGGGTAGTTGCTTCGCCGCATCCGAAAGCCACTCCGTAAGCCATAAAGCATGCAACCCACAGCCAAAGCCTGTTTTTTATGCTTTTCTTGACCGCTGAGCGGTTCTTGAACCACAGTACTATAATTGTCAGTAAGAGCACCCACAACGCGCGAGATTGCAAAAGAATGACCACACAGCCGGACATTATATGCTGCTTGATGGTCAACCCAGATGATGCACGCGACCACACGGCTGGCGACAGGCATAGCAGCATTCCTATTCCGTAGTACAACATCATGGGGAAGGAAAGCTGACGGAAGGATGTCCGTCTGTTGACAATAGCATATACAAAGAAACCTATTGAAACCGGAAGGGCGAGTCCTTCGTGTCCCCAACCGACAAGGATGACGGGCAAGCAGTATATCCAATGGTACCAGCTGAGGCTCCGGCAGCCGTAAGATTGTAAGAGAATAAAGTAGAGTAGGGTAGGGGCGAGAACCCAAAGATAGCTGAACGTGCCGTTACTCCATAGCATTGCACTCTGGAAACCTATCACAATGAGGAACAATAGCGACACAAAGATGCCGAAAAATGCCGTCCGGCTTTCCTTAATCCGCAAGAAGACGATGCTGAAATGTATTAAGGCAACGAACAGCAGAGTGTTTACAATATCCAGCAAGTGTTTCGGCAGCAGGCTCAGGAACACCTGATTGAGGAACTGCGTAGGGTATCTGCCGTTGATAACGTAATAGAATGCCGACATCGACTGTACTACATCATCAAGGCTTTTGATATGTATGGGATGCGAATAATCAAGTGCGAGGTTGAACTTGAACTCATATACGATGTCATCAGCAAGTGTTGGAGTCGTGTTCCACTCCAATAACAGATACAGAACACCTGTCAACAGCAATGCAAGGCTGTATGTTATCTTATTTGATAGTCTGTTCATCTAATCTTATTTGCCAAATAGAAGGCAGGAGGTTGATGGCAATCAGTTGACTATTGCTATCTTGCAAACAGTTCCACTGTCGCCGGCCTGCGTTGCCGTTTCTACCATATATACACCGCTTGCAACACGCTTGCCGTCGAGGTCTCTGCCGTCCCAAATAAAAGAACCACCCGTACTGCGTCCCTGAGCTACGAGAGTACCACTTGTGGTGACTATCTTCACATCGGCATTATATGTCAGACCAGTAATCGTTATAGGACCTGTGTAGCCAGGTTTAACAGGGTTTGGATATGCATATGTAACGTCTTTATCCATCTTGTCGACAGTTGCAGTGGCATCGCTGACATAAGAGCAAAGACCCTGGTCAGTAGCTATGAAAACCTCACCGTTGGTAGGATTGATTGCCAGAGATAGAATATTATCCGAGAGGATATCGCTGTTATCAGTCGTAAAGTGCTGCACCTGCGTGTTGTTGTCGGCACTGATGAGGTACAAACCTGCGCCACTCGTACCAAACCACTTACGGTTTCCACCGTCAACGGCAATCGCTGTAATCGCAACTCCTGACAAAAGGTAGTCGGCAAGGTTAGTTCCATCGTTACGCGGAACCTTGTATTGCTGGAAAATCATATCATCAGGCGACTTCGTCTTGTCGTTGTAGTCGATGTAAAGCGGGCCTGCATTCGTGCCAATCCAAATATTTCCGTCAAGGTCTTCAGCAATGCAGTTGACACCACCGATATTTATTGTCGTTCCATCCTCATTGGTAAAGGTACGGTATATGTTAATTCCGTCGGTTGAAGGCTGGTAGCAAATGACTGAAGTCTCTACCCAATGGGAATTGATAAACCAAAGAAGATTGTCGCGGTCGAATATCGGCTTGTTCATAAACTGGAAGCTATACTGGTTGTTTACCATAAGTCCGCTCTTATGATGGTTCACCCATTCGCCGTTCATAATGTATTCCAGGATTGACGTTGTGGCACTCACGCTGTTCAGAGCCCAAAGGTTTCCGCTGTTGTCAAACTTCACTCCAAGCACTAGGTTGTAATCTTTGCTTTGAGGACTGACAACGGATGCGCCCCTCAACTCACTATTGTCAGGGGTGTATTCCTTATAGAATGTGTTGCCACGGAACTCGTACAGACCCGTCCTTGCACCCACAAAGAAGTGGCTTCCATCAGCCGGGTCAACGTCGATGTCGGTCAAGTCGAGGTACCTATGGTTAATTTGCTCAGCTACTCCGTTGTCAGGGAAAGTCCATGATGTGCCGTCGTAAATCTGTACAACTCCTCTTCTGTTGAAGTCATTGCCAGATGTATAACCGCCATTGACTGAATACAGCTTACCGTTAGCAAACTTTATGCAGTCGAAATCGTTTGTCTTAGGACCGCCTGGGTTAAGTGTTTTCGCCTCAGCAAGCAAGTCGGCATCAACCGTATAGTTCTTTGCCCTGTACTCACCGACGTGCTGCCACACCGAAGGGTCTAGCAGATTGTCGGTCTGCAAAGCCCTATAGAGTCCGTTAGTGGAACTCGACGCATAGATATAGTTGCCCTCTATGTAGCAATTATTTACACGAAAGTGAAGGTTATAGGTATCGCTTATGATGCAGTCGCGCATGTCTATCTTAAGAATACCAAAGGCAGTACCGAGGTAAGCGAAACGTCCATTCATGTAAATGTCGTAGATTGTCTTACCATCAGTCATCGATTTGGAGTAGTAATCGGATATATTCGTAATGTTGCCCGACTCGTCCAGTACATCGATATTAAAGTCAGAATAAACTATAAGGAGCTTTCTGACGTTGTTGTTCCATTCAATCTTGTTGATTTTCGAGTCGTTAAGCCCGTTTATCTTATCGTAAGTCTGAATGCTGTGGTCGTTCTCGTTGTACGAATAGAGATTATCCGAGGCGAGGACATACAAGTGATTGCCACCGCGTTTTACGTCGGTAATGTCCTGATATGCCATATATGCCTTCCAAGTACCTACCTGCGAGAATGCCGGCAATGCCAATACAGCGAGTAAAAGGGAAAGGATAATCTTCTTCATTGTATTCAATTTTAATTACTATATAGTACTACTCTGCCTGTTGCTTCTTAAGGAATTGAGCCAACTTTGCAACAGCGCGAGCCCTGTGGGATATTGTATTCTTGATGTCTTCGCCAAGTTCTGCGAAACTCTTGTCGTAGCCTTCAGGTATGAAAACAGGGTCATAGCCGAAGCCTTCGCTACCGTGCTTTTCGTAATCGATATGCCCTTTGACCTCGCCTTCAAACTGATGCTCGTGGTATTTACCGTCAGAGCCTTTCTGTATTAACGAGATACAAGTGCGAAATCTTGCATTCCGGTTGTTATTATTTCCTAATTTGCGTAACAATTTTGCCATGTTGGCCTCCGAATCGTGGTCGGTTCCCTCTGCATAACGAGCCGAATGAACACCGGGCTCACCGCCAAGTACCTCTACTTCGAGGCCCGTATCATCGGCAAAACAGCCGTGGTCGTACTTGTCAACAATGTAAGAAGCCTTCTGATGGGCATTTTCCTCAATCGTGTTGCCTGTCTCCGGAATGTCCTCATGACATCCGATGTCGCTAAGGGAGAGAATTTCAAAGCTGTCGCCGAGTATCTCGCGGATTTCCCTCAGCTTGTTCTTGTTGTTTGTTGCGAAAACTATTTTCATATTATTTTAAACCAAAACAAAGTCGAATATATTTATTTGGCACCCGCTCCACGCACTTCGAAACAAGTACGGGACCATAGATGCCTAGCAGAATATTCAATAGATAGAATATGTAGAACAATGATTCATTGTAGAAAAGCTGTTTCCAGAGAACTATTTCTACAAAGCATTGGAAGAAGAGAGACATGAGATAAATCTGGTAAATGTAGTCGCGGAACGACGAGAACAGGTTTGGAAGCACTCGTGAAACTGTCATACTGATAGATACAGCCATAACTATTCCGAGCAATTGAATAACCAAATATAAGTCAGTGAAATAGTAAACGAGGCTGTAAACCACTATACTGAGAGCTGAAATCCACACTTTGTCCAAGTATCTGTACAGCTCATAGCGACAGAAAAGTATTCCGACAAAGAAGAATATCAGATATTTGTTGATGTAGAAAATGTAAAATACATTGTAATCGCTGAAGATTGGCAAGTCCAGACAGTAGAATCCTACTAACACTAATAGAAAGACAACCATTCTGACGACATTCTTTTCGAGCCATAAATACAATGGATAAAGTAGCATCGACTCGAAAAGTACCGGCAGGAACCACAACATCTCCGACGAATAACCACGATAATAGACAAACGATTTGAGATATTCCGTCAGCGATAACGGTACCGCCGTCTTTATGAACGGTGCCATTGCAATCTTCGCAAGATAGAAAACGGTTACAAAGAATACGAACGGCACAACTATGCGCTTTACTTTATCGATGTACAATATTTTGACCGAATACCCCTTCCTGATACGCGACAACTGCAAGAGAAACCCCGAAGTGAAGATGAACAAAGCCATATACCAAGGCTCATAATACGCCTTGAAGCCACTCAGGAACAAATGGTTGCTACCTGTCGACATATCTACAAGATAATCATTCATACACAGTACCAAAAGGATATTGAACCCTTTCAGTACTGATATCCATGTTATCTTGTTTGAAGCTGCCATCGACAAATATCAATTTTCATTGTCTTTCTTCTTCGGAACACTAACCTTGATAGGGTCGAAGCCCTCGCCGTAGACACCGATAACGCTCGACTGCGATACGAAAGCATTAGGGTCAATCATCTTTATAAGCCTGAAAATGTACTGACTCTCGTTCTTCTTGGCAAGGATACACAGCACCTTGAGGTCCTTACCTGTGTACCAGCCGTGTCCATCGAGTATCGTTACGCCGTGGTCAAGCTGCGTTCCTATTGCGTTGGCTATTTCCTGATACTTCAAAGAGAATATCATGAACTGCACCGACTCACGTCTTGCGTTGAAAACGTAGTCAAGCATGTAGTTCTCAATTACCATAGTACAAAGTCCGAACACAGTCATGTGAACGCGTTGCAGCGTGTCTCCAAATTGCGGAATGAACATACAGGAACCTATAATGACAAAGTCGACGGCTATAAGCACGCGTCCCAGCGATATGTTCTTGTACTTGTTGACACACGCCGCAATAATATCCGTGCCACCGGTAGAGCCATTATGCAAGAAGACCACTGCAAGGGCAGTACCGGTTATCATACATCCTATGACGAGCGACATGAACTGCTGGCCCGGACCAAGTATCATATACATCTGTCCATTTGGTCCTGTGGTCATCATCCATTGTGCCGCCGCCAGTAAAACAGACAGTACACCGATAGCATAAACAGTCTTTATCATGAACCGCCAGCCAAGTATCTTGAGTGCAACGATAAGCAAGACGAGGTTTATGAAGAAGTAACTGTAGGATATTGGAATGCCTGTAGCATAGAAAATGATAGCCGACAGACCCGTCACTCCACCCGTTACAATCTTGTAAGGGAGGAGAAAAACAGTCCATCCGAATGTGTACATCAACAGTCCAACGGTTATCCAAACGTAATCGCGGACCTCATTCCAAATGCCTTTACCCATTTACGCTCTTACTTCAAAACAATATTTACTATACGGTTAGGTACAACTATGACCTTCACGATATTCTTTCCGGCAAGGTATTTACCAGTGCGCTCATCGGCAAGGACAGCCTTCTCGACATCATCCTTAGGTGCATTGACAGGGAAGTTCATAGGGAAGCGAACCTTTCCGTTGAAGCTTATCATCATCTTTACTTCGTCTTCCTTGAGATATTTCTCATCGTAGGCAGGCCATTGAGCATCGCATACAGTCGACTTGTTGCCCAATGCGTGCCACAACTCTTCTGCAATGTGAGGCGCAAACGGTGCTATGAGAACCACCAGGTCCTGAAGAAGTTCGTGGTTGGTGCACTTTTGCTGTGTAAGCTCATTCACACAAATCATGAAAGCTGAAATACTGGTGTTGTATGAGAAACTTTCGATGTCGCCGGTAACCTTCTTTATGAGTTTGTGGACACTCTTCAGCGATTCTGCTGATGCCGGTTTGTCGTCTACAATAGCATCCTCATCCTTCTTCCAGTACAAGTTCCAGAACTTCTTAAGGAAGCGGAAGCAGCCGTCAATACCGTTTGTATCCCATGGCTTGCTGGCTTCAACAGGACCGAGGAACATCTCATAAAGGCGGAGAGTATCAGCTCCGTAGTCGTTGACTATATCGTCAGGGTTGACAACGTTGTACATCGACTTCGACATCTTTTCCGTTGCGAAACCGCAAACGTATTTTCCGTCTTCGAGAATGAACTCCGCATTCTTGTACTCAGGGCTCCATTTCTTGAATGCCTCAGTGTCGAGAACATCGTTCTTAACAAGATTTATCCACACGTGGATAGGTGTTACGTCCTTGTAGTTCTTACGAAGATTATAGCTGACGAATACCGGTTTGTCCTGCGTAGACAGCTCGTTGACACGGTAAACGAAGTTGCTTCGACCCTGAATCATGCCTTGGTTGATGAGCTTCTGGAACGGTTCCTCCTCGCAACTGTACCCGTAGTCGTGCAGGAACTTGTTCCAGAAACGACTGTAGATAAGATGTCCCGTAGCATGCTCTGTTCCGCCAACGTACAAATCAACGTGACGCCAGTACTCATCGGCCTCTTTGCTGACGAGTTCCTTGTCGTTGTGAGGGTCCATATAGCGGAGGTAGTAAGCTGAGGAACCTGCAAAGCCAGGCATAGTGTATAACTCTATTGGGAAGACAGTCTTGTTATCGATTAGGTCTTTGTCGACAACCTGCTTCTTCTCAACGTCCCAAGCCCATTTCTTAGCCCGTCCGAGTGGTGGCTCTCCGTTCTCTGTCGGCTCATATTTGTCAACTTCCGGAAGTTCCAAAGGTAGACAATCCTCCGGTATCATCTGTGGCATACCATCCTTATAATATACCGGGAATGGCTCGCCCCAATATCTCTGACGTGAGAAAATAGCATCGCGGAGACGGTAGTTGACTTTGACACGACCGATGTTGTGCTCAGTTACGAATTTCTTAGTTGCTGCAATAGCTTCCTTAACGTTAAGTCCGTTGAGTGAGAAACCGTCCAAACTATTCTTGCCAGCAGCTGGTGAGTTGGTCACGATGCCTTCCTTGGCGTCGAAACTCTCCTCGCTGACGTCTGCGCCTTCTATCAATGGGATGATAGGAAGATTGAAATGCTTGGCGAAAGCATAGTCGCGGCTGTCGTGGGCAGGTACTGCCATGATGGCTCCGGTACCATATCCGGCGAGGACATACTCTGAAATCCAAATTGGAATATTATCGAATGTGAACGGGTTTACAGCGTATGAGCCAGAGAAGACGCCCGTAACGCGATGGTCGGACATACGTTCAAGCTCCGTGCGGCTCTTAACATAAGCGAGATATTTGTCTACTTCGTCTTTCTGTTCAGCAGTTGTAAGCTCAGGAACAAGCTCACTCTCAGGTGCAAGAACCATGAAAGTGACACCGAACATAGTATCAGCACGGGTCGTAAAGATAGTGAAGTGCTTATCGGAATCCTTAACGTTGAATTCAACCTCTGTACCTTCAGAGCGTCCTATCCAGTTTCTCTGGGTTTCCTTTATTGAGTCGCTCCACTGAATAGTGTCAAGTCCGTCGAGCAAACGCTGTGCGTATGCCGAAACACGGAGGCACCACTGGCGCATCTTACGCTGTACAACAGGGAAACCGCCACGTACACTGACGCCATCGACAACTTCATCGTTGGCAAGCACTGTGCCCAATCCTGCACACCAGTTTACCATCGTCTCACCGAGATAAGCTATGCGGTAGTTCATCAGAGTCTGCTCCTTTTCCTTCTCCGACATAGCGTTCCACTCGTCAGCGGTGAACGACAGCTCCTCACTCTGTGCCACATCAATGCCCTCAGTTCCTTTTTCCTCAAAGTGACGGATAAGTTTCTCTATCGGCTGGGCACTCTGGCATTTGTTGCAATAGAACGAATTGAACATCTTCTCAAATGCCCACTGAGTCCAATGATAATAACCTGGGTCACAGGTACGAACCTCACGGTCCCAGTCGAACGAGAATCCAATCTTGTCCAACTGCTCGCGATAGTGGTTTATATTGTTTTCCGTTGTAATGGCAGGATGCTGTCCGGTCTTGATAGCATACTGTTCGGCAGGAAGGCCATAAGCATCATAACCCATAGGGTTGAGGACATTGAAGCCCTTAAGACGCTTATAGCGTGCAAAAATATCCGAAGCTATATATCCAAGAGGGTGTCCTACATGCAGACCGGCGCCCGATGGATACGGGAACATGTTCAGAACGTAGTACTTCTGCTTGCTTTTGTCTTCTGTAACCTTGTAGGTCTTGTTGTCAACCCACGCTTTCTGCCACTTTTGCTCAATTTCCTTGAAATTGTAATCCATTGTTATTTCGATTTTTCTTATTATTCAATCTCAAAGGCATACACTGCCTCATTTTAAACTGCAAATTTACAATAAAAGAAAGAAAACACAAAAACTTTTCTATATAATATTGTATATCCACGTTCAGTATGCTTCTGCGTTGCAGAAGCTAGTTCATCCTCAGCAACGCCCTACTTCCACACTTATCCACAATCGGCTGTGGATAACTCGTGGAAAAGCACGTGGAAAACGTTTCAGTTATCAACGTTATCCATTCTTGAAAACAGCCGACCATGATATCCACTACGTTTTCCAAGGGTTTTATAAAACTTTTCCACCGATTTAATTCCATAAAAGATATAAACTTATTATCTTTGCACCGTAATTCAAAATTGTGGATAAGTAACTTTAACTGCTGAATATCAAGAAGTAAGAATTAAAAGAACGTGTGGATAAATGCCAACTACCAGTTGACAACAGAAAATCGTTGAAATACCAACAAAAGTTTTCCACATTTCCACACTGTCTTATTCTTATTCTTTATATTTAAAATTTAAAACAAAAGAAATAATAAAAATAAAGCCGGTTGATAAACCGGCGCATACTTGAAAAGACATTATGGAGATTAAGAAAGAATGGAAAGAGGCTGGCTACGTTACCGAGCCTGTTGACAAGAGCTTAGACCTGAAGAAAGAAATACGCCGTTTGTGCAAGGAGAAGAACGCTATCATCCTTGCCCACTTCTATACCGTTGGTGAGATACAGGACATCGCCGACTTCGTTGGTGACTCGTTGGCGCTTGCCCGTAAGGCTGCCGAGACCGACGCAAAGATAATGGTTATGTGCGGCGTTCACTTCATGGCTGAGACCTGTAAACTGCTTTCGCCCGACAAGACAGTGCTTTGTCCGGACCTGACAGCCGGTTGCTCGCTTGCCGACAGCTGTGATGCAGCCGACTTGAAGAAGTACAAAGAGGAGCATCCGGGATATAAAGTAGTTTCTTATGTAAATACTACCGCAGCCGTAAAGGCACTTACTGACGTGGTGGTGACGTCCGGCAATGCCGTCAAAGTTGTGGGAAGCTTTCCTAAGGATGAAAAGATAATCTTCGGTCCGGACTATAATCTGGGCAATTACATTAATTCCGTAACCGGCCGTAAGATGCTATTGTGGAATGGTGGCTGCCATGTACATGAGAAATTTTCTGTCGATGGCATCGTAGAATTGAAGAAGAAGCATCCTAATGCCGTTGTAATGGCTCATCTGGAGTGTAAGGCACCGGTCCTTGCCATTGCCGATGTAAAGGGCAGTACGGCAACAATGCTGAAGTATGCGCAAGCTCACCCAGAGATAAAAGAGTTCATCGTGGCTACCGAGGCTGGTCTTCTGCACGAGCTACAGCGCACTTGTCCTGAGCAAACGTTCATCCCTGTTCCGCCCGAAGTAAGCGAAGGTGGTCTTGGATGTAGCTGCAACGAGTGTGAGTTTATGAAGAAGAACTCGCTTGAGAAGATATACAACTCACTGAAGTATGGTTGGCCTACAATAGAGATAGACCCTGCTATCGCCCGTGATGCAGTCAAGCCTATCGAGCGTATGCTTACCCTGAGTTAGCTTTCAGCCTTCCTTCGCAAGCCATTGCAGGAAAGTTGCGTGAGCTTCTGAAACGCAGAAGCATACCGAACTCGAGGGATTACGCAGCAGGGCATAATAAAAGGGACGTCATCTCGGCGTCCCTAATACTTTATACAAAAACATTATGAATTTTATTTATCGAACAAGATTCACTTTAATATAAATCTAAACCTATTACAGTCTCGGCTTTATAGCCTCAATCCAAGCGTCGATGCGCTCCTCAGTCTTGTCGTCCTCGTTTACGTTATCTAGTGCGAGTCCAACGAACTTGCCGTCAACAACAGCGTCAGAGTCGTCGAATGTGTAACCGTCGGTCGATACACCCGGCAGGATGTTTGCACCCTGACAAGCATCGTACAGCTCTTTCATACCGCCGCAGAAAGTATCTGAGTAGCTCTCTGAGTCGCCGCAGCCGAACAGAGCGACAGTCTTACCGCTGAGGTCAGCGTTCTTCAGTACCTCTACACCGTCGTACCAATCGTCCTGAAGCTCACCAGAGCCCCATGTTGATGTACCGAGGATGAGGTTATCGTTCTCCTTGATGGTATCCTCAGAGAAGTCAGAAACGTTTATTGCTTCTACACCGAGCTTGTCGGCTATTGTGTTTGCAATCTCTTCACATGTTCCGGTTGTTGAACCGAATACTACGATAGTCTTTTTCATTGTCTTTTTCTATTAGTTATAAGTTTTGTATATTTATCTTGTTCAACTATAAGACAACTTATATCATTTTCCCTTTCATGCGCCGTAACGCACAGGATGATAGTCTTATTTGTCTACGGTTGCAAAGTTATACAAAAAATAACTGATGTGCAATACCTATAAGTGATGATTTTTACGGTTTTACCTATATTCTGGTATATATACGATGGGGTTGGAGCTTCTGCAACGCAGAAGCATACAGAACGCAAGATTGGAAGGGAAAAAAAGAACTTAAGGAGGTGAAGGAATGAGCGAAAGAAGGGTGACGGACGATTGGGTAGGGGTAAAAAGAAAGCGGGTCGTCAGTTGTTATGCTGACAACCCGCTATTATAATGTGCGATACTATACTTTCTCTTTTACTTGTTCAGACCACGGTTGTTAATCGTAGTGTTCAGCAGGGCAACGTATGTGTGATACTGATCCTTGTCGAGAACCGTGCGCATGTAAGCCAGATTGCGAATGAGAGCATCGTTCTGCATCTTTGCACGCTCAGTTCCGCTGGCTGCGGCTGCGTTTGTCATGTCTGACGAGAACATTGAAGTGATGTCCTCAACAGCCTTGCGCTGGTCATAGTTAAGGTCAAGTGCCTTGCTCAGGGAGTTAATGTTGACAGCGAATTCATACTTAGCTGCCTCTGTTGACTCATTGTCGTTTGTTCCTTCTGCGAATGCTACTGTCATTGAAAGTAGTGCTGCAAGTGTCAATACAATCTTTTTCATTTCGTTATCCTTTCTTTTTAAGTTAAACATGTCAGACCTCACGGCCTTCTTTTCAATAAGTTTTACCAAAGTATTGTTATCCTTTTGACGATGCAAAGGTAGAGGTAAAATTGCCACCGACAAAGAAAAAATAAAACTGTGTACGCAAACAGATGATTATTTTGACACATATCAAGCTGTTTGACATATATCATTGAGCTATATCTATTATATAATTAGAATCCGAAATGTAACCTTTTTGTAATTTATTTTCTTCTTTGTTAAGTTTAACTTGTTAAATTATTGTATTGAAATATTTTGTTAACAAGCAGAAAATTCCTAACTTTGCCAATATCATGAGAGTATGAACCCTTAAATGAACAGCTAGCGACTAAATTATGAAGAAAAGTTTATTTTCACTACTTTTATGTGCTTTTGCAATGTCAGCAACGGCACAAACCACCCCAACAATTGACGAACTGACTGACAGTCTTCTGTCATTATATAAAGAGGCACAATATACTTCAGCCATAAACCTTGCCGATGAGATAGAGGCGCAGCTCGATACCGCCACGAGAGCTGACAAGGACTCGCTCTTCTGTACACTGCAAGTGTTCAAGGGAAAAAGCTATTACCGCAAGAACCAGCCGCAAAAGGCTATCGATGCTCTAGACAGAGGTATCCAAAGATGGGAAAGCAAGATAGGAAAGAAAGGCGATCAGTATGCCTTTATGCTCGATAATCAGGGTTTATACTACATCAGTGTTGGCGATTCAGTTTCTTCGCAGAAAGGCTTACAGAGAACTCTTCAGGCTCTGAACGTTATAAACGACATCCCCGACAAGGCTGTATCGTCAGACATGCAGGGTGTTTTGTGCCACATAGCTGAAGCCTACAGCAACGTCAAGATGCCGAAGGACGCCATCGTCTATGAGATTCGCTGTCTTAATATATGTGAGAAACTAAACGGAAAGCATAGTGAGGAATACATTGACGAACTCCCTTATTTGTCGAAGTACTACCTGGAGGCTGGCGATACTGTCAACGCCGACAAGACAGACTTGGACAAGGAGACTCTTAAAAACGAGTATGACAAAGGGCAGCGTGACCTTCCTAATGCCGACCAGCGCGACTTTACGTCAGCCGAAGTGTGCCACAAATATTCTTATGAAGCACTGCGCTGCGCCGATTTCTATCTCAATCACCTCATCACGTCAAACTATATGGACCAGTGCCGTGTTTATTTGATGAACTGGGTGGTAGCTTCTCCTGATATCAAAATTAACGCTCCTGAATCTTATGCAAAGCTATTGAAAGATAAGAACGGACTTCCTTATTTTGTTGCATATATTGCCGGATGCGTGAAATACTCTATAGAGAATGAAGAAAAGGAATACTCACCGCTTATGCATTATTCCGCGACTATCGACATGCTCAACTTCTACATTAATAATAAGGAACTGACAGGTAAGGTAAAGTCGCTCGACAAGGCCGTATCCTTATACAATAAGAGTGAAGATGCACTTGTAGACTACATCGTTGAGCAATATCCAAAAGAAGATAATAATGAAAAGTAGAAACTTATTGCTTGCCGCCTCGCTGGCCTTACTTGCCTCATGCTATCACGGACAGTATGATGTGACACGCACGAGGATACTCATCGACTCAACATACGATGCGCATCCCGATACCACTGCGGCAGAATTCATAAAGCCATACAAGGCACGTGTCGACTCGCTTATGAGCCCAATAGTCGGCTATGCGGCTTCGAACATGAAGGTGTATCAGCCTGAGAGCCCGCTGTCGAACCTCATGCCGGACATCCTTGTCTATGAAAGCAAGAACTTCAATGAGACCCCGGACTTCGGAGTCTACAATATAGGAGGCATCCGTGCCATGCTTTCAAAAGGTGCGGTGACAAGGGGTGACGTCCTCGATATGGCTCCTTTCGAAAACAAGATATACTTCCTCACACTCACGGGCGATAAGGTTCTTGAACTGTTCCAGCAGATGACGGAACAGGGCGGACAAGGTGTGAGCCATGCCGTACGCCTCGTTATGGACAAGAACGGAAAACTACTGAGTGCAACAGTCAATGGTGAGCCGGTCGACAAGAACCGTAAGTACCGCATCGTCACTCTCGACTACGTTGCCCAGGGCAATGACCGCATGGATGCTTTCAAGGCAAAGACTGATGTCGTTTCGCCTTCGTCGGAGGAGAATAACGTCCGTTATATAATCATGGATTACTTCACCGATATGATGAAACAAGGCAAGCAGGTCGATGCAAAGGTAGAAGGAAGAATTAGAGTAAGTGAAGAGTGAAGAACGAAGAGTGAGGAATCAAATTCTAATAGCAATGAGGAAGAATTTTATAATATTGTCTTTGGTAGTTGGATTGTTATGCAGTTGCTCAACATTCAAGCCTCTTACAATACTCCATACTAACGATACGCACAGTCAGATATATCCATTCTCGACGAACCTTGCCGACACTCTGCGAGCCGGACGTGCCGGATACCTCCGCCGAGTGGCAATGCTGAAAGACGAGAGGGCAAAGGACCCATCACTGTTGCTGTTCGACAGTGGTGACTTCTCGCAAGGCTCGCCTTACTATACATTATTTAAAGGCGACGTGGAAGGTGGTCTGATGAATATCATGAAGTATGATGCCGCCACAATAGGCAACCACGAATTCGACTTTGGACTGGAGAATATGGCACGGTTGTTCCGCTCACTCAACTTCCCGATAGTCTGTTGCAACTACGATTTCACAGGAACTCCGGTGGAGGGGATTGTGAAGTCACATATTATTATAAAGCGCAATGGTCACAAAATTGGTGTCTTCGGAGTATGCCCCAAGTTGGACGGGCTCGTCGACGAGAACAAATGCCGTGGCGTGAAGTACACCGACCCAGTGGCTCCGGCACAGCAGCAGATTGATGAACTTCATCGTGAGGGCTGCGATATCATAATTTGTCTGTCGCATCTTGGCTGGGAAGAGACTCCGGGACTTCCCGACGACCGTAAACTTATAGCAGGAACAAGTGGCATCGACATAGTCCTTGGTGGTCACAGCCATACTTTCTTCACCAAGCTAGAGTATGTTAGCGATAAGTCTGGACGCATGGTTCCCGTCGACCAGAATGGCAAATCAGGCATATACGTTGGAAAAATGGTGTTCAAAAAGAAATAGATGCCTCTCCAAGCCTAATGGATTTCCTCACCAAGCCTCCCCCCAAAGGGGATGATGTTGATTACCTTTTAGACTGGCGCAAAGAGGCATTAGATGTTTAGACAACCCCTCCTTGGGAGGGGCTTGGGGAGGTCTTACCCTTCCTTTATTCTTTAAAAACCCTTAATGTTTAGCAGCGTTGCTTGGTGGATGATGCTTTTTTGTATAATTTTGGCAGCATGCAAGCAAACAAAAAGTACACATATATTACAGTTGCAGTTATAGTGGTGCTCGCCACCATTGCAGTTCTGCTGTTGGGAAAAGGCAAGGAGGAGAAGACGGTGGAGCCACCGTCGCCGTCTGATATTGCAGTTTTGGTACAGCAGGAGTCGAAACTCTATTCCGCCGAACAGACCGCCCATAAGACTATTTCGTTTTCGACGAAGGAGGCAGTGTCAGTATTTGGACACGACATAACAGTGCCATGGTCAGGGACAACAGCGCGAATTCCGATTACAGTGACCTACAAAGCTTGCATAGATTTAAGTAGAATAAAAGCTGACGACATATCCGTTGCTGCCGATTCTACTATTACCGTGACTCTGCCGGAGCCGGAAATAGAGATGACGAGTTGCGAGATAGAGCATGGCAAAGAAGTCTACTACAAGCAGTTGTTTTCCCGTACGAAGTCGCAGGAGTTCATCAACGGAAAGGTGGAGCAGGCGGAGCGCAGCGTTTGGAGCGACATCAGCATGACATCGAAGAACCAATTGCTCGACGAAGCACGCCAAAGCGCCAACAAAACGATAGCTGCCGTATTGTTGCAGGCGGGCTATAAGAAGGTGAACGTTACCTACTCGCCAAGCATGGACATAAACAAGCTGAGAACAAACATAATAGAATTCGGTAAGGAACAATGATACGCAAAGTCAAACTTATAGTGATTATAATCGTTCTGGTGCTTGCCGGCATTGGCGTTTATGCTATTTACAAACAGTTCCACGGCTCGGAACCGATTGTAAAGACCGTCGAAACCGACCACAATCTGCCTGTTGTCTTCGACTCGATACGGGCTATCGGACAATGGTCGCTTGCAACTGTGGATGTCGAGCAGGAGGTTGACACTCTCGATAATGGTGTTTTGGGCACGGGACTGGGTAAGGACAAGGTGCGAATGGTGTTCCACGGGACGCTTCACTATGGTATTGACATGACGAAGACGGACGCTGATTGGATTAGCGGAGGCGGTGATACGGCTTACGTCAGTCTTCCTTCAGTGGTCTTGCTCGACGATAAATTCCTCGACGAACGGCGCACACGGGTCGTGGAAGGCAGTCAGGACTTTGCCAATAAGCCCGAAGTGAAGGCTGGTATGGCACGTAAGGCGAAGGCGTTGATGATTGATAAGGGCAACGGCAGTATTCCGTCGACACAGAAAAAAGCGGAAGAGAAACTCCGAAAAATCCTCCTCCGCCATGGTTATAAATTCGTTGTATTTCGCAAATAATCAGCCAAGATACTCGCCAAAATCGGTCAATCGCATGTCACCCTTGCGTTCAAAGGTATCGTGCATGGCAAAAGCGGCACGCAGTGAGTGTGGTGTGTGGCCCTTCTCGGCAATCTTCAGATACTCGCGCAGCAATGGCTTGTAGTCCGGATGGGCACAGTTCTCGATTATTTCGTGGGCACGGTGCAGCGGTCCCTTTCCACGTAAGTCAGCTATTCCCTGCTCGGTGACGATGACATCGACGTCATGCTCGGTCGAGTCGATATGCGAACAGAACGGTACAATGGACGAAATCTTACCGTCCTTTGCCGTCGACGGTGTCGTGAAGATGGATATATAGCCGTTGCGTTCGTAGTCGCACGAGCCGCCGATGCCGTTCATCAGCCGTGAAGCACATATATGACTGGAGTTCTCGTTGCCGTATATGTCGCATTCTATTGCCGTGTTTATGGCTATGCAACCAAGTCGGCGGATTATCTCCGGAGAGTTTGCAATCTCGCTCTGGCGTATCACCAGGTGCTTTGCAAAGAAGTTTATATTATAGTATATGTGTTGAAGTGCCTCGTTGGTGACGGTCATTGCCGTTGCCGAAGCGTTCACAATGGTTCCCTTTTCAATCAAATCGATGACGGCATCTTGCACCACTTCGGAGTAGACTTGGAAGCTCGGGATGTGCGGATTGGCACCCATTGCCTCCAGAACGGCATTGCCGGTGGCTCCGACTCCACTCTGTATTGGCAGAAACTGTGGCGGTATGTGTCCCGCTTTCATATCGGCGACGAGGAATTCGGCAACGTTGTTGCCCATTTGGGTCGTCGTTGGAGTCAGAGCTTTGAACTTTCGCGCCTCTTCCGGTATGTTGCACTCTACCACGCAGACAATTTTCTTCGGGTCAATGGTGATGTAGTCCTTGCCAACTTTATCATATACGTGGATGATAGGTATTGGTTTACGACTGAAACCGCACTCGCCTGGCTCGTAGGTGTCGTGCAACATGCGTGAGCGAGGACTGTGGAAATGGTTCAGTTCGATAATGACACGCTTGGCAAGGCGCGCCGATGTGGCTGCTATTCCTCCTGCGGAGGTGAGCACAAGGCGGCATTCGTCGTCGAACTCTTCAATCTCCGAGGCTTCAACAATGAACCAATCCATCTGCCCGTAGAACCCATGACGCATGCGTTCGGCCATGTGTCCGAGGTGCATGTCTTCGTATTCAATCTCGCCAAGGTTCACATGGTCGCGGAAGTCCTTGTTGGTTGAGAACGGGGCGCGGAACTTTATGGCGTGCGCTGCTGCCATGTCGCCTTCTATGCTCTGGCAACTCGATGCGCCGGAGAATATTCCCACTTTGAACGGACGGCCTGCCTCGTGTTCGCGTTTTGCACGTTTCGACAGCTCGCGGAACACAGCCTTAGGGTCGCCGTTGGGCGTGAAACCGCCAATTGCTATGTTGTCGCCATCGTGAATAAGCTCGGCGGCCTCGGCAGCCGTCATCCTTGTGTATGCCATATTTTGTGTATGTTTATTCGGTGCTATGTAATTGACGCAAAGGTAGCAATAATTATTGAATGCCAAGCATAAATTACATAAATATTTTAAAATAACTATCTAAAACGGAATAATATACGTTCTAATTGCAAGAATAAACAAAAACGGCTCTCAAAGAAAGGTTAAAGATTGATCTTTTAAGACAAACTTTGATCTTTCCAACATTTTCCCGATTTATTTTGGTTAATTTGCAGTAATATGGGAAATATCAAGACAAGTGAAAACGCAAAGCCTTTCGTGAAATGGGCGGGCGGAAAAGGACAGTTGCTGGAGCAGCTCGACAAGTTCCTTCCCTCTCGCCTCATGAGCGAGGACTTCACTTATATAGAGCCCTTTGTAGGTGGGGGAGCGATGCTTTTCCACATGATTAAGACTTTCAAGCACGCCAAAAGAGTCATCATTAACGATGTTAATGAAAACCTTATCAAGGCATACAATGTTGTGAAGGTTCATCCTGAAACCTTGATCAATAAACTTGACGATATCCAATCACGTTACTTGGCTGTGACGGATGAGGAAAAACGAAAGGATTTCTATCTCGATTTACGCTCAAAGTTTAACCTGCATAATGTCGACGATATACAGAATACGGTCTATTTGATATTTCTGAACAGGACGTGTTTCAACGGATTGTACCGTGTTAACAGCAAAGGGGAATTCAATGTACCGTTCGGTAAATACAAGAATCCGCTTATCTGCAATCCTGCAAATATCATTGCCGACAGCAAGGCTTTGAATTCCAAGGATGTAATAATAACCAATGGTGATTTCGAAGGGACAAGAAGGTTCATTGATAATGAAGGTCTGACGTTCTATTACTTCGACCCACCGTACCGTCCTTTGACTGCAACGGCAAGCTTTACGGCATACTCTAAGGGCAATTTCAACGACGATGACCAGAAGAGACTTGCCGCCTTCTGTTCTGATATAGACTCTGCCAACTGCTTGTGGATGCTCAGCAACTCCGACAGTAAGGCTCAAGATGCTAATGATACGTTCATAGAGGATTTGTATAACAGGTACAGTATCAATAAGGTTTATGCTTCCCGATCCATCAACGCTAACCCGCTGAAACGTGGAAAACTGACAGAGCTACTGGTACACAATAACTATAAAATAACAAACAGCCTATTTTTCAAAGCCCTATCAGAGTATCGCAGCAAGATAGCAGATATCAAAAAGATGGAGCAAATGCACAAGATGCCGGCTGAGATGTTTGCCTCCGAGCCTTTGCCAGATGAGGATCTGCCGTTCATTGAATAGTTCTGCGGGAGAGCCACATGGTGAGGAAGTAGAAGGCAACACCCGTTATGAGGCCGGCGATGGCGTCGATGAGGTAGTGAGCCTGGATGTACACGGTGGCGCAACATAGGAAAAGGTAGAACGGAAGATAGATGAAGAAGAGCTTGCGGTTGCGTGAGTGCCATGCAAGAAGCATGCAGATGGTACTTATTCCTACATGACTGCTGGGGAAAGCGGCGGTCGGACGCTCGCCGGCAGCTTTGGCGCTCTCGACGAATTGATAGAATATTCCATCCGTATAGCCCGGCGATGGCAGGCTCTGACTGTGTGTTAGGAAGTAGTCGTGGACGTTTGGAAAGACACCTTGGGCCGCCGTTTGCAATCCGATAGCATGGTAATAGTAAGTCGGTCCGACAACCGGAACGAATATGTATATAATGTAGTAAACGAAGAATGAGCAGAGAATGACGAACGTGGCACGCTCGAACTCCTTATAGCGGACGGCGAAATAGAAGAGTGCAGTGAAGCCAATCATGAAGTAATAAGAACCATATCCCATGTCGAAAAGCTCACTTATGACCGGACTTGGCAGTGCCTTGGAGAACAACAGTGCCGGTTGGCAACCGAAGATGTCCTGCTCCCAGCTCGCAAAAATGTAGTCGAGGTTAGGGAAGAGCTTGTTGAACTCGTACGTCTCGGGGTACCACAAGCCTAGCAGAGCAAGCTGGACGATACCGCGGAGTCCAAGGATAAGACGGCAAGGCACCATCCTGTAGACTGCCCACATTGCCAAAGTCATGGCGAGGAAACGAACTCGCGCCATAAGAATCTCGACCGGATTGTCGAGCTTTGTGTAGAGAAAGAGCGTCAGTACGGTTGTTACCACGGCGTAGGCGATAACGACTTTCTCGAAGAGAAGTAATCCCTTTACCGGCTTTTTATCGATGATGAAAAGCCTGCGGAGACCCTCGCGGGTCAGCAGACATGTGTTATCTTTCTTTGACATAGATGAGGATAGACTTTGATAGACTAACTTATAGACTTTTATAGACTATTATAGATGGGGGATAGACTAATAAAGAGCTTTATTGGAGGGGAGGTTGTTAGAGCCAGCCGTTGGCCTTGTACCAGCCGACGGCTTCGTGGACGCCACGCTGGAGGTCCCACTCCGGTTTGTAGCCAAGCTCCTTTTCGGCGAGAGAAATGTCGCAACGCCAGTTGCGTTGCTTAAGTATGTTGTACTTGTCGTTGTTCAGCACAATCATCTTTCCCGTGATATGGCCCACGACATCGCCAAGGAACGTGATGATGCGGAGCAGCCAGCACGGTGCCGTGATGCGTATCCACCATGGGCGGCCGAGCTCTTCGTGAACCAAATCACTGAACGTCCGGCTCTGGTAAACGTTGCCGTCGCTGAGGAAATAGGCATGTCCTATGACGCCCTTGTCCAACGCTTCGAACACCGCCTGTACCACATCGCGAACGTAGACGAAGGTTATGTCCTGCCGCTTGAAGCCAACAGCGAAGTCGGAGTGGCTCTTTATGCTCTTCATCATTACATAATAGTCCTTCTCGCGTGGTCCGTAGACGCCCGTCGGACGAAGGATGATGTAGGGGAAGGCTGGCTTGTTGAGGCTTGCAAGGAACTCCTCCGCTGCCAATTTGCTCTTTCCGTAAGCCGTGTTGGGCTGCGGCGTGTCCGTCGGCTCAATCTCCTTGTAAGGCTGCTGCTCACGGATGGCACCGAAGATGCTCAGCGACGACATGTAGACGAAGCGCTCCAGCGGCATGTTCAAGGCACGGATGGCACGCACGAGGTTCTTCGTTCCCTCAGTGTTGACCTTGAAGAACGTCTCACGCTTTAATGCCTTGGTGACTCCCGCAGCATGAACCACATAGTCGAAGGAATGTCCCTTCAGTTGCTCCCGCAGCTTTTCCTCACTCGACAGGTCAAGTTCAATGAAGTTGATGCGCTTGTCCTGAAGGTATTTTCTTGACGAAGTAGAACGTACCGCAGCCCAAGTCTCGAAGCCGCGGCGCAGAGCTTCCTCGACGATGAACGAGCCAATGAAGCCCGAAGCACCTGTTATTAATATTTTTTTCATTAAGTTTTCAATCGAATTGTTTGCAAAGGTACAAACTTTTTTGTTACTTTGCGTACAGAATATAAACATTAAAAACACACGAAAGATTATATTAAGGGATTGGAAGAGAAGTTAAAAAGAAGTTAATGGGGAGTTAAAGGGACAACACTTCGTTTACTGACAAGAAATAAAGAATAATCGAACATTTTCGACTATCTGTTTTCCCCGATTACAATCCGATAACATCAACATTTCTCCCTTGTGCTTTCGCTTAAACAATTTACTACTATGGCAAAAGGAAAAGGAAACGGACGACGTCTCACCAAAAACCAAATGGCAGAGAAGCTGACGAGCTTCTTCCAGTCGCAACCAGGTGAAACGTTCAGTTATAAGCAAATTTTCAAGGCACTGCGGCTTACCACTCATCCGCAGAAGATGCTCGCTATCGACACAATGGACGAAATGGCGTGGGACGATTTCCTGTCGAAAGTCGGCGAAAACGCATATCGTCTGAACACCAAGGGGCAGGTTCAGGAAGGCACCTTCATCCGTAAGGCAAACGGAAAGAACACATTCCAGCCCGACGATGGCGGCACTCCAATCTTCGTTTCAGAACGTAACTCGATGTCAGCCCTCAACGGCGACCGCGTGAAGGTCCAGATTATGGCACGCCGACAGAAGCATATCAAGGAGGCAATGGTAATCGAAATCATCAAGCGGAAGAAAGATACGTTCGTCGGACGTCTCCGTGTGGATAGGGATATAGCATTCCTCGTAACTCAGGAGAATCTTTTCGTACACGACATCCTTATCCCCAAGAAGAAGCTTAAAGGTGGAAAGACTGACGATAGGGCAGTTGTGAAGATTACGCAATGGCCTGATGCCGACCATAAGAACCTCGTTGGCGAAGTCATCGACGTCCTCGGGCCTGCCGGAGATAACGATGTAGAGATGAACTCTATACTGGCGCAGTACGGTTTGCCATATAAGTACCCGAAACGGGTCGAGGATGCCGCTGAGAAAATTACCGGACAAGTGACCAAAGAGGATTTGGCAGAACGCGAAGACTTCCGAAACACGTGGACATGTACCATCGACCCGAAGGACGCAAAGGACTTCGACGATGCTCTCAGCATAAAGAAGCTGCCTAACGGACAATGGGAAGTGGGCGTGCACATCGCCGATGTGAGCCACTACGTACACGAAGGCGACATCATCGACAGAGAGGCACAGAAGCGCGCTACGAGCGTTTACCTCGTCGACCGTACCATTCCGATGCTCCCCGAGCACCTTTGCAACTTCGTATGCTCGCTCCGTCCCAATGAGGAAAAGCTTTGCTACAGTGCCGTTTTCAACCTTGACGACAACGCAGACATCAAGGCTTTCCGCCTAGTACATACCGTTATAAAGTCGAACAGACGCTATGCATACGAGGAAGTACAACAACTTCTCGAGGACAACGGCGTCGTCGACGGTACCGGAGAGCCAGCTCCCGCACCTGGTCCGGAAGGTTACAAGGGCGAATATGCCAACGAGCTAATCGCACTGGACAGACTTGCCAAGAAGCTTCGCAAGAAACGCTTCAAGAACGGTAGTGTTAAGTTCGACTCAGAGGAGCTCCACTTCGACGTCGACGAGAAGGGCAAGCCAATCCGCTGCTACTTCAAGCGCTCAAAGGATGCCAACAAACTCATTGAGGAATTCATGCTCCTCGCCAACAAGACCGTTGCCGAGAGCGTCGGCAAGGTGCCAAAGGGCAAGAAGGCAAAGACCCTTCCGTACCGTATCCATGATAATCCAGACCCGCAGAAGTTTGAGAACCTTCGAGAGTTCTCTGCCAAGTTCGGCTATAGACTCAAGTCGTCGAGCACCAAGGGAGCAACGGCACGCGCGCTGAACACCCTCATGGACGAGGTTGCAGGCAAGCGTGAGCAGAAGCTTATACAAACTATCGCCCTCCGCTCGATGATGAAGGCGAAGTACTCGACGCACAACATCGGTCACTTCGGTCTCGCTTTCGACTACTACACGCACTTCACTTCACCGATACGGCGCTACCCCGACACGATGGTACACCGTCTGCTGACTCGCTATCAGAATGGTGGCCGCTCGGCAAACAAGGACAAATACGAAGAGCTATGTGAGCATTGCTCCGACATGGAGCAGATAGCGCAGAATGCCGAGCGCGATTCCATAAAGTATAAGATGGTGGAATTCATGGGCGACCATGTCGGAGAGGAATACGATGCACACATTTCCGGCATACAGAGCTATGGCATTTATGCCGAGATAGATGAGAACCACTGTGAGGGTATGGTGCCGATGCGCGACCTCGACGACGACTACTACGACTTCGACGAGAAGAACTACTGTCTCATCGGACGCCGTCATCACCACCAGTATCAGCTCGGCGACCCTATCCGCATTCGTGTTGCGCGTGCCAATCTCGAAAAGAAGCAGCTCGACTTCGTGCTTGCCGACAAGACCGACAACTCCAAATCGTCTGCCAATAATGCCAAAGGCGGTGCGTCGAAGCATCAGGGCAAGCACGCCAAAGGTGGCAAGGACGACAAGAAAAAAGGCAAACACAGAAGATGATAAACTTCAAACACTTACTCATCCTCATAACATTTCTCCTTCTCCCCTCCTTCGGAGGGGTCGGGGGAGGTCTTATCTTACATGCCCAAACCTACGAGCGCCTGAAGGGATACTACCGCGTTTGGCAGACCACCGACTCCGTTCTGTCCTATTTTTGGGATGGTTATATGGAGATATACATCCCCGTTGATTCGGCGGAGGCGTCCGGTGTCGACTTCTGCGACCGCAAATTCCTTGGCGAAAGGCGTCGGAAGGCACCGGCAGCGAATGGTGATGACACGTTCATACAGATGAGTTTGCCGAACCTTGAGGCTCAACCGCTGCTCAATAGTATAAGTGGTGACGAATATTCGACGCGCAGCAACGGCGACATATATCTCTTCCGAAACAAGGCGGGGCACATCAGCTATACCGATTCGACGACGACGGTGACCGTTGACGAGCTCGCCGGCCGTCCGGAACATAGTCTGGACATGAGTCAAATGAAGATGTACGGCATTGTGGCGACGATGATTGGCTACACCGACAGTGAGACCCGCTATTCCACTTCCAATCGTCTGCTGTCGTTCGGGAAGCAGACCGGCTTCATTGCACGTTACCGCGGCGAGGACACCGATGAGCGTATCAGCGTCACGTCGGAGTTTTTTGTCACCGCAAGGCAGTATGTCTCGAAGTCGGAACTTCGTCAGATAAAGAAGGAAAAGAACCATATCTGGCAGTTTTCGGTGCCCTCTGACCTCCCGCCGCTACCCGATGGGGTTGCAGAAGAGTGGCAAAGGATGGTGGAGTATTAATCAAAAACACTCCACCAACAAGCGAACCACCTTCAACCAACAAGGGTTTTATTTTGCTATATCATAACTTTCTGAATATCAAAGCTTAACTTTGGTGTTCCTTTTTAATTTATTTTTATCTGATTTTTAATTTATTTTTCCTCAATTTTTAATTTATTTTTCGAGCAAAATTAAATTAAAAAGCAACGCGAAACCTTAGGTTTGACCTCACCAAACCTAAGCGAAGACCTCCTGAAACCTCCCCAAGCCCCTCTCAAAGAGGGGTTGTTTAGTCACCTGACAGCTATGCGCAAGGAGGCATTAGGTAACTAAAAGCCTAGCCCTGTTGAGGCTTGGAGAGGTCATATGGTAGGTTTGGTGAGGTCTTCCCCTTGTTTTTCACTGTTCATTTCTTCCTTTTTATCTTCCATAGAAACCCCAGAGAGATTAAAATAGAACCATAAATCATTGTCATTCGGAAAAATATGAGTACTTTTGCACTCTGAAACTTTTAGCTATGAGCAATATAGTCGTCAAACCTGTGGTATCGAAACACGAGTTGACCGCTTTTGTTAAATTCCCTCATGAATTGTACAAAAGCAGCCACGAGTATGTTCCCGACCTTGACAGCGACGTTCGCGGCACGTTCACTCCGGGCAAGAACCCAGGACTGAAGTTCTGCGATGCACAGCCTTTCCTCGCTTATAAGGACGGAAAGGTGGTGGGTCGTGTTGCCGGAATCATAAACCACCATTCTAACGAAACATGGAAAAAGCAGAACGTACGGTTTAGTATGTTCGACTTTATTGACGACCGCGAGGTCTCAAAGGCACTTCTTGACACTGTGACGAAGTGGGGCAAGGAACGCGGAATGGACACTATTGAGGGTCCGTTGGGTTTCACCGACTTCGACAAGGAAGGCATGCTGCTCGAGGATTATGATAAGATGGCGGCAATGACGGAGTACTATAACTACCCGTATTACCCCGAACACATGAAGGCTTTGGGCTATGAGAAGGCCGTCGACTGGGTTCAGATACGCGTAAAGGTGCCCGAAGAGGTGCCGGCAAAGTATGCCCGCGTGTCCCGTTTGTCGAAGGAGATGTTCGGACTGCATACCCGTACGCTCACCCGCAAGGAGGTTAAGGATGGCTATGCGCTTCGTATCTTCGAATTGCTCAATGCCGCTTACGCTCCCCTCTACGGCTTCACGCCGATATCTCCGGAGCAAACGATGGAGTTTGTAGGCATGTATCTGCCTCTGTTGAACCTCGATATGGTGCCAATTGTGGAAAACGAGAAAGGCGAACTCGTTGCCATTACGGTGACGATGACGAGTCTGTCGCATGCCCTCCGCCGCACCCACGGACGGCTGTTCCCGTTCGGATGGTTCTACATGCTGCGTGCCTTGAAGTGGCATCCGGAGCATACCGCCGGACTGTTGCTCATCGCCGTGCGCCCCGACTACCAGGGACTGGGTGTCAACGCACTGCTTTTCGACCATCTCATACCGGTTTACAACCGTCTTGGAATACGCTATGCCGAGACCGGACCACAGTTGGAGAACAACGTGAAAGAACTTTCGCAGTGGAAACCGCTGAACCCTCAGTACGTGAAGCGCCGCCGCTGCTGGATTAAGAAAATAGACTAAACAACAATGAAAAGAGTAGTAATAACAGGCATGGGCATTTGGTCGTGCCTCGGAACAACGCTCGACGAAGTACGCGACTCACTGTACAACGGCAAGAGTGGTGTCATATACAGTCAGGAACGCAAGGATGCCGGTTTCCGTTCGGCACTCTGCACCGACGTCAAGAAGCCGGACCTCAAGCCTTATGTTAAACGTAATCTCCGCCAGTTTATGCCGGAAGAGGCTCAGTACGCCTACATGGCAACACGCCAGGCACTGGAGAACGCGAAGATGGACCAGGACTTCATCGACAAGCATGAGGTCGGAATAATCTACGGCAACGACTCAGTGGCTCAGGCAACGATGGAGGCTCTCGACAAGTTCCGTGAGTTCAAGGATACGGAAATGTGTGGCAGCGGTGCTATTTTCCAGAGCATGAACTCCACGATTTCTATGAACCTCGCCTGCCTTTTCCATCTTAAGGGCATCAATCTGACAGCTTCGTCAGCATGCTCGTCGTCGAGTCAGGCTATAGGACTTGCTGCACTGCTCATCCGCAACGGTCTTCAGGACTACGTTATTTGCGGTGGTGCCGAGGAGAACAATATGTATGGTATTGCAAGCTTCGACGGAATCCAGGCTTTCTCTACACGTGAGGACGAGCCAACGAAGGCAAGTCGCCCGTTCGATCGCGACCGCGACGGTCTCGTTCCTGGTGGAGGAGCAGCTACTGTCATAGTAGAGGACTACGAACATGCCGTCAAACGTGGCGCACCGATTATCGCTGAGGTCATAGGATGGGGCTTCTCAGGCAATGGCGACCATATTTCTACTCCTAATGTAGCAGGTCCGGCACGCTCTTTGGAGCTCTGCCTGCAGAACAGTGGCATTAAAGACATTCACGAAATAGGGTATGTCAACGCTCATGCCACATCGACCCACATCGGAGACAGCCGCGAGGCGCTTGCAATAGCTCAGAACTTTGGCGACTATAAGGTACCGGTGACATCGACAAAGAGCCAGACCGGTCACGAGATGTGGATGGCAGGAGCCAGCGAAGTAGTATATTCTACGTTGATGATGAAGAACGACTTCATTGCCGGAAACATCAACTTCGAGAACCCGGATGAGGAAAGCGCAAAGCTGAACATCATCCCTGAGACCAAGGAAGCCCACTTCGACATGTTCCTTTCGAACAGTTTCGGCTTCGGCGGCACCAACTCCACATTAATAATAAAGAACATAAAAAACAAATAATTATAATCGGCAGCCCCCCATAAACGCTTATCATCGCCTATCATCGCTTATGATTAGCCTCAAGGTTGCCCCCCCACAAAAGAAGACAATTATGACACGCGAAGACATTATTAAAAAAGTTAACTCAACACTGGCAGAGGAATTCGAAGTCGACGAGAGCAAAATCTCTCCAGAAGGAGCCATCAAGGACGTTCTGAGCCTCGACAGCCTGAGCCTCGTTGACCTCGTTGCAGTTGTCAACTACACCTTCAAGGTTAAGATTCCAACAGAGGATTTGAGGAAGATTGAAACCTTCAACGACCTCTACGACTACATTGAGCAGCACGCTAAGTAACTGGTCATACAGCCTCCCACGGTCCCTCCAAAGGAGGGGAGTTAACAATTACGTCAATGGCAGAAGTCAACCACAGAACTAATGAAGAACTCCCCTCCCTTGAAGGGGAACGGGGAGGGAATTGTATTATTATAGGCAGCGGCCTTGGTGGACTGGAATGCGCTCGCGTTCTTGCCTCCCAAGGTCGTCGTGTTATAGTACTTGAGCGCGAACAACAGCCCGGCGGTTGCATGCAAAGCTATCGCCGAGGGGCGTTTGCATTCGATACAGGACTCCATTATGTAGGTGGCCTTGGCGAAGGGCAGTCGCTTCACGATGCATTTGAGCGTCTGGGGCTGCTCCGTTTGCCGTGGGTGCGCCTCGACCGAGATGGTTTCGACCACGTGACAATAGCCGGAAGGACATTCAAAATTGCCGAAGGGTATGACAACTTTGTCGAAACTTTGGCACGGGACTTCCCCTCTGAGCGTGAGGCACTTGTCCGTTACGTCGACATGATGCGCAAGTCGGAGAGACGTGATGCCGCCACCACGCAGCAGCTTGTTGCTACAAACGCGTGGCAATGGCTGTCAACCAATTTCTCGGATGAGCTCCTTGCCAACGTTGTTTCTGGCGCGGCGATGAAGCTTGAACTGCGAAAGGAGACGCTGCCACTGTTCACGTTCCTCCATTGCAACAGCAGTTACATTCAAAGCGCATGGCGGTTGAAAGGCGACGGAAACATGATTGTGGCGTCACTCGTCAACGATATTCGTCGGTTTGGCGGACAAATAGTTTGCAACGCGGAAGTAACTGAACTCGTGGAGCATGACGGACGCATCGTTGAGGCTGTCTGCAAGGACGGCAGGAGGTACGCCGGCGAAACGTTCATATCGGATGTTCATCCGTCATTGACGTGCTCCTGGGTTCGTGAAAGCATCAAAATAAAGAAGATTTACCGACGTCGTATGTCGGAATTGCAGAACACCACGGGCATGTTTACAGTCTCGTTGGTTCTCAAACCCCACACGTTGAGGTACTTCAACCATAACGACTATGTCTATCGGAACGCCGATGTGTGGGACTTCTACCGCAAGAAAGGTCCCGTCGGAGGCGTGATGGTATCGTGCCGGGTTCCCGATGATGGTGGTGAATGGGCTCAGCAGGTCGACATTCTCACGCCGATGACGTGGGAGGAGGTGGAGCCTTGGAGCAATTCTACTGTCGGAAGGCGGCCGGAAGGCTACCGTGCCATGAAGCAACGAAGAGCTGACGAGTGCATAGAGCTTGCCGAAACGGTTCTGCCGGGACTTCGTAACGCCGTCGAAAGGATGTACACAAGCACGCCGTTGACCTACCGCGATTACACGCTGACGCCCGATGGCTCGGCATTCGGCGTGAGGAAGGATTGCAATAATCCTCTCATGACGCAGCTGTCGGCACACACTCCGGTTCCGAATCTGCTTCTCACGGGTCAGAGTCTTGTCCTCCACGGACTCCAGGGAGTCACAATGACGGCAATGGAAACAGCAAAGGAGTGTCTGTGACACCAGCCGCCGGGACGACAAATGTGTCTGTCAGCTCGGTTTGAAACACTGAATAATAAGGAATAATAATATATAGCCAAACTTCAAAGTAATCAAATTGGCCCCGATATGCGGGCTTATTTGAATGGCAAAATAAGTAAAGCTTATGAAATATGCATTAGTAACAGGCGGCAGCCGGGGCATAGGACGCGCGGCATGCGTGCAACTTGCCAAGATGGGATACCGCGTTCTCATTAACTACGTACACAACAGCGCGAAGGCAAAGGAAACCCTCGACCTCGTTCGTGAGGCCGGGCAGGACGGAGAATTGTTGCAGTTTGACGTTGCCGACATAACCGCCACTCGTACAACCATCGACAAATGGCAGCAGGCCCACGCAGATGACTACATCGCAGTGCTGGTCAACAATGCCGGCATTCGCCGTGACAACCTGCTCGCTCTCATGCCTGACGACGACTGGACGGCAGTGCTCAACACTACGCTCAACGGCTTCTTCAATGTCACGAAGCCGTTAATCCCGATGATGCAGTTCCATAAGTTCGGGCGTATTATTAACATGGCGAGCCTCAGTGGCATAAAGGGTCTGCCGGGACAGACCAACTATTCTGCCGCTAAGGGTGGCATCATAGCTGCTACGAAGGCTCTGGCGCAGGAGGTGGCACGCAAGAACATCACCGTGAATGCTGTTGCTCCGGGCTTCATCAAGACCGACATGACTGCTGACCTCGATGAGGACAGCCTCAAGAAGACCATCCCTGCGCGCCGCTTCGGTACTCCGGAGGAGGTCGCTTCCTTGATAGGCTTCCTCGCTTCTGATGACTCTGGCTACATCACCGGCAACGTTATCTCTATAAACGGCGGCCTTTATACATAGCCATTAAGGCGGTACCTACCATCGCCTATTATCACTTATCATCGCCTATCATCATCTCCCATCAATGACTCAGCTAGAAGACATCACTCACATACAGGTAAAATTCAGCGAAATCGACTCCATGCGATGCGTCTGGCACGGCTCTTACGTCAAGTACTTTGAGGACGGACGCGAGTCGTTTGGGCGCCATTACCCTGGCATCGGATATGCTGACATGGAGCGCGAGGGCATCTATGCCCCCGTCTACGACCTGCATGTCCATTATGTTTCACCACTTGGTCTGAACGATGTGGCGGTCATTCACACCAAGTACAAGCACCATTTAGGCGCGCGTCTCGACTACGAGTATGAGATATACCGTAAGAGCGACGGCGCCTTATGTTGTACCGGCTCGACCACTCAGTTGTTTATCGACCGCGAAGGGCAGCTCATGACCGATCTCCCCGATTACTACATCGAGTGGCAACGCAAATATATTGGAATCCAACATTAAGTTTGCTGAGACGCCGTCTCAGCCCTTATTACCCACGAAATTAAGTTTGCTGAGACACTGTCTCAGCCCAAAAGCAAAGTATTATGCAGAATTTACTTATATACAACACACTACACAGGCAGAAAGAACTTTTCCAACCGATTAACGCTCCACACGTTGGCATGTACGTATGTGGCCCCACCGTGTATGGCGATCCACATCTTGGCCACGCTCGTCCAGCAATAACCTTTGACATATTGTTCCGCTATTTGCAGCACATAGGCTACAAAGTGCGTTACGTCCGCAACATAACCGACGTCGGACACTTAGAGCATGACGCCGATGAGGGGGACGACAAAATCGAGAAAAAGGCTCGTTTGGAGCAGCTGGAGCCAATGGAAGTGGCACAGTACTACACCAACCGCTACCACGACGCTATGCGGGCGCTGAACGTTTTGCCGCCCTCAATAGAGCCGCATGCCACCGGTCATATCATCGAACAGGAGCAACTCGTCAAGAAAATACTTGACAACGGCTATGCATACGTCAGCAACGGCTCCGTCTACTTCGACGTTCAGAAGTACGACAAGAAGTATCACTACGGCGTTTTGTCAGGTCGTAACCTCAAAGACATCATCAACAAGAGTCGTGAGCTTGCCGGCACGGAGGAGAAAAGGTGCCAGGCCGACTTCGCATTGTGGAAGAAGGCGCAGCCTGAACATATCATGCGGTGGCCGAGTCCGTGGAGTGACGGCTTCCCTGGATGGCACTGCGAGTGCACCGCTATGGGCAGCAAGTACCTTGGAAGTCACTTTGACATACACGGAGGAGGCATGGACCTCATCTTCCCGCACCACGAATGCGAAATCGCCCAGGCTGTTGCAGCACAGGGAGAGCCGATGGTTAAGTACTGGATGCATAACAATATGATTACCATTAACGGACAGAAGATGGGCAAATCGCTTGGCAACTTCATCACGCTGGAGCAGTTCTTCACAGGCAATCATCCTACTCTCGACCAGGCATACTCGCCAATGACGATACGCTTCTTTATCCTTTCGGCTCATTACCGTGGCACCGTTGACTTCTCAAACGATGCTCTTAAGGCGGCGGAGAAGGGCTATCAGCGCCTGATGGACGCCGTCGATGACCTGAAACGTATCCAGCCGTCAGCCAAGAGTGATGAAAAGACACACGAATTCGTTGCCGGTCTGCGTCAGAAGTGCTACGATGCGATGAACGATGACCTGCAGACGCCACTTGTTATAAGCAATCTCTTCGAGGCAACGCACGTCATCAACTCTTCCATTGACCACAAAGCGCAAATCAGTGCTGATGATTTGAAGGAACTGACAGATACGTTCAACCTCTTCACCTTCGACCTTCTGGGTCTCAAGGATGAGCGTTCAGCCAACAACAGTGGCCGTGAGGAAGCCTTCGGTAAAGTTGTTGACATGGTGTTGGAGCTCCGTGCCAAGGCTAAAGCTGCCAAGGACTGGACTACTTCCGACCATATCCGCGACGAGCTCACCAACGATGGCTTCGAAATCAAGGACACTAAGGATGGTGCAACGTGGAAGTTGAATAAGTAGAAACCCCACCCCCATACTCTGAGACCTATCCAGGCCTAAGCGAAGACCTCTCCAAGCCTCCCCCTTGGGAGAGGCTTGGAGAGGTCTTTCTTTAAGGGGTGGGTGTTAAAGTTGCCCCGCCTCCACTTGCAGCACAACCCTTTCGATGAGGCGGTCACGACCATTGGGCTCATAACGCTTCTTCAGACTGGCACCGAAAAGGCCTGCGAAGGTCTGGTAGACACCCGCACGGAGGGGACCGAAGAACGCCTTCACAATCTCGTAAGACGTCTGTCCGCACTCGCGGTCAACAAGTTTAATGAGCAGTTTGCCTTGACTATACGACAAGTCATGCTTCATTTTCTTGTAGTATTGCTTCTTTATACCCGCCTCGACGCGGTTCACCTGCGCCTGCCGCTCTTTCGGGTCAGGTATCGTCATGAGATATTCCTCAGTCTCAAAGATTATCAGTTTCACCTGCTTGGCATACGGCAGCACCTTCTTAACGTTGCGGACTAGACGGTAGTAAGCCTCGCGCTCACGCTCATTCTTGAACGTCAGCGGTGCCATCTTTACAAAAGGCTCCGAGCGCCGGATATACTGTACCGAGTCGCCGTCGATAAACGCCTTTCCAACATATAAGTCGGGGACATACCGCGGACCAACCGGAGCCGGTCCCTGGTCGGTCAAATCCTGCGCCATCAGTGGCGAACCAGCCACCATCGTTAATGCCAAAGCAACCAATATGGACTTTACAATCTTCATTACGACGGCAAAAGTAACTATTATTTCTTTATTCCAATCAATTTATTTGCATAATTTCATCTTCCAACAAACTTTTTAGTATCGATTAAAAAACGGAGATGAAGAGCTGTAATCTCTTCCATTTCCTTTTTTTTGTGTAACTTTGCAACCCGTATAAAAATTGTATAATAAAACAATCACTTGTAATTCAGATAACACTACAATAAAAATCAACCCAAAGTATTATGAATTTCAACACTACAAGAAAGACAATTCTCAGCATTGCCATCCTTGCGGTATCGTTGCTTTTGCCATCTTCGGCAACAGCACAAAGCACAAAACTCTACGGCTACGCGCGCAATTACGGCACCACGGGCCTTGTAACAATCGACCCATCACAACCTTCCGCAGCCGTGTTCACGAGCAGCAATGTCCAGCCAACAGCCGGAGCTATTAAGGATTCCACAATGTTTATCGTGGGATTCGACGACGATTTCAACACGTTGCTTTTCCGTGTGAACCTCACCGACGGCAAAACGACCAAGATAAGGACAGTGCCTGAGTCTGTCGGCTTGCCAATGGACATGGGATACAACTACAATGACGACAAGATGTACTTCGTCAACAACTCCGAAGTAGATGGTATGTCGCAACTTTGCACAATGGATTTGAACACGGGAGCTTCCACACTGGTTAAGTCCAACTTAGGTTTCTTCGCCCGTTCTATGACCGTTGCAGCCGACGGAACAATGTACTACATCACCCGCGACGGCATCCTGTACAGTTATAATATAGCTACCGGCGAGAGTACGGAGATAGGTTCCACCGGCATAAAGCCCCGTGGCACATTCGCCTCACTAGGTATGGACCGCAAGGCGAACAAGCTCTACTGGGCTGTTGAGGCCGAGGGAAGCTACGTCAACAAACTTTACGAGCTCAGCCTGACTAACGGCGCCGCCACCGAACTTGGCGTTATAGGCACGACTAGCAACGGCGAAGGCTACTGGACAGTGGCTCTCGATGCCCCTTACGTTGCTTCCTCTGCCGCAGCACCTGCCCATGTCGACTCCCTCACGGCAACTCCGGCAGCCGACGGAGCACTTGTGGTGACTCTGTCGTGGGTTAATCCAGACTCAATGGTCAACGGACAGAAGCTCGAAGCTATCGACAGTGTCGTCATCGTTCGTGGCGACAGCACCGTCGGAAAGCTTACGGCAGTCGCACCGGGCACAAAGTCGACTTACACTGACAGTGTTCCGGCATCCGGCAAGTACCGTTATCACGTCTTGGCATACAATTCCGAGGGCGCCAGTGCCGACCGCTTCGCCGACGCATATATAGGTCACGATGTACCGGGAAAGGCAACCACTGCCTTCGCCGACCTCTACGGAAGCAACAAAGTCGCAAATGTCATAACCTGGCACAGTCCCGTTGCCGGCAAGAACGGTGGCTGGTACGACAAGAGCAGCCTGCGTTACAGTCTCATAAGGAAGAACGACGGCAAGGTACTCCTCGACAATTCAGCCGACAGCACCTACACTGATGAGGACGTGACGACCCTCCAGCGCTACCAGTACGTTGTCGTTCCGAAGACTGCCGACGGTGTTGGCGACTCCACACTGACGACCTTCATCGTCAACGGACCTGCTGTTCAAATCGACACCGTCTACACAGCCGACTTCAACAGTGAAGCAGAGGCATTGCTGTGGACACCGTTCGATGCCAACGGCGACGGCTATACGTTCGAGTGGCACTACTATCCGATGCTCCATCCGGCAGGTCGCAACCTCTACGTTTACCAAGCCCACGAGACCAACTATGCCAACGACTACCTTGTTTCGCCTCCAATGGAGTTCACCGAGGGCCACGAATACAACATCACAGTTGCCGCGGCAAGTTCGTTCGCACCATATCCTGAGGCATTCACGGTACGCACCATGGGTGGCAACGCACCTCACGGAGCCGTCATCGGCACAGCCCTCACCGACCCGATAGTCGTCAACAGCCCCGACTCACTTGTCACTTTCAACTTCCATCTCTCAAAGCTCGCCGACGACGGACAAGGTACTGACCACGACAAGTTCACCAGTTTCCTCGCCATCGAATGCGAAAGCAACCCTGCAATGGACATGTTCCTTGCCGGCAGTTTCCGTATTGTCGACATAACAGCAAAGAAAGCCATCGACGGAATATCGGAAGTCAACACCGACGGAGCAACCACCGTGAAGTCAGTCTACACCATCGACGGCATGTTCGTTGGTAAAGACAATGTCGATATGCACACTTTGACACCCGGATTGTACATCGTTCGTCAGGGAACTACTACCCGCAAAGTCCTAGTTAAGTAAATAGAGTAACCTCTATAACTAACTATTATACAGAGAGCCTCCCACTTTGGGAGGCTTTTATTTTAGTGGTTAATCTACACTTCTGTAAACGTTTGCGTTAAATTACACAACTTTAATTAGAATTTTCTCACCAACTCTTTCTATATTTGCAAAATAAATAGCTTCTACCTTTGCATATTCTATGCTACAGACGCTTTTTAACTGATGTGATACTTCTCACAAATCTAATGATTATATAGTAACTAAAACAAAACCAAAATGAAGAAAAATTTACTTTATGGTTTAGCAGCTCTGGTATTGGCGGTATTCTCTTTACCGCTGAGCGCACAGTCGGGAGACCTCATCTCTTGGTCGGCTGCTGAGACAAAGGCAGCCGGACCGTACACGTCGGCTACCAATCCGAACTTCAAGCTTACCCTTGACAACGCAAAGGGAAAGCTCGTCATTGATGCGAACAAGGCAACCTTTGAGGGTGGTCATGAATTCACTTTCCGCTTGAAGACAGGTGGTAAGAGCCAGACCGGTAACGGAATGACCCTCTCTATCCCTGCAGCAGGAACGCTGAAGGTGTATGCCCGCACAGGTTCTAACAGCGCAACCGACCGCAACGTGGTACTTACCCAGAGCGGAAAGGAAATCGCCAACCACATCCTTCTTGATTCTGAGGCTGTCAACAAGGTATATCCTGCAGTCTCTGCAGCAGTTGTTGCAGGCGACGTAGCTGTTACCTATCCTATCAACAGTATCAATATCTATGGCTTTGAGTTCATCGCCGGAGAGACGAAGGCTGACACTACGAAGACTGATACCACCACGACTGACACTACTAAGACCGATACCACGAAGGTAGACCCTCAGCCTTATGAGCCAACACCTTCAACAGGCGGCACCAAGTGGGACTTCACCACAATTTCAGACGCCGACTATGCAGCCATCTCTGCTGACGCTACAAACTGGACTAAGGACGCTTCGAAGAACCGTTATGCTACAAAGCAAGATTTGACGAAGGCCGCTCTGACAGCTGGTGGCAAGGAGCTTGCTCTCACTAAGGGACTTCTCTTCACCGGTAAGGCTGGTAAGTTCCGTATCAACAAGGACGAGCAGCGCCTCGAAATGAACGGCAAGGGCATCTCTATTGATATCCCTGTAAAGAAGGGCGACAAGATTACTGTAACCGCAAAGAGTGGTAATACTACTGACGCTCCTAACCGTTACCTGACCATTACCAACGCTACCGTAGTTTCTGAGTTCGCTAAGACAGCTACCGGTTATGCTGATTGGACAGCTAATGTAGCAACTGCTACCGCTGACGGATATGCAACTATCACTGCAAACGGTGGTGGCATCAACCTGCAGTCAATCATCGTTGGTGAGGTGAAGACCGACACCACGAAGACTGATACAACCCAGACAGAACCGACAAAGAAAGAGAAGCTCGCTGCTCCTACTGTCAGCGGCGACAAGACTTTCAAGGAGTCAGTAACCGTAACCATCACTGCTGCTGAGGGCGCAACTGTCAACTACGCTACCGACGGCAAGACATTCAAGGCTTACAGTGAACCTATCACTCTCACTGAGACCACAACTATCAGTGCATTCGCTTCTCAGGAAGGCAAGGAGAACTCTGATACTATCGCTGTAACCTTCACAAAGGAGGCTGCATCTGATACTACATTGACTGACACAACCGGGACAGACCCGACTCCAGTACAGAGCGGCGACGTCATCTCTTGGGTTGGAACAGAGGACATCACCACAACTACGTTCGCTTCGCCTACCAATCCTGACTTCACACTTACTATCACAGACCCTAACAACAGACACTCAATCGACGCTAACTCACAATACTTTGGCACTGCAACAAGCTACCGTTCATTCGGCGCTCGCCTGAAGAGTGGTGGCAAGAGTCAGGATATTTACTACATGACTCTTAACATTCCTGACGACGGAACTCTGAAAGTCTATGCTCGTTCGGCAAATGCACAGGAGACAACGCGCACCGTTGTGCTCAACCAGAACAATGCTGACCTCTACAATGCTGTTGTAAAGGATGCTGACGCTGTTGAAGCTACAATCGAAGGTGTTGCAAAGAAAGTATTCCCAGTTATCTCTGTACCTGTCAAGAAGGGCACCGTAAAAGTTGGATATCCTAACGGAGCAATCAACTTCTATGCTTTTGAGTTCATCTCTAGCAACCAGCCTGTAACTGGAATCAGCACTATCAAGACTAACGTCGAGAAGTTCGGCGATGGCGCTTGGTACACTATCCAGGGTGTTAAGCTGCAGAGTGTTGACGGAATGAAGGGTATCTTCATCCACAATGGCAAGAAGTACATCCTGAAGTAATTCAATTATAGGATTCTTATATCCTCTAAAGGGATTCCATAAAACATCTCCAAGCCTCCCCCAAGGGGAGGATGTCTGATTACCAAAGCAGTTTTTGCGAAAGCTATAAGGTAATTGAACATCCTCCACTTGAAGGAGGCTTGAATTGTTTTTGGGCCTATCCACAATGACCGAGGTTTAATTCCCATCCACCGCAGGGGCGCCCCTGCGGTGGATGGCAAACCACTTTATAAATCCAAAATTAATAAACTAAGATGACATATATATGTCTCAAGGAGGCATTAGGTGATTGGAAGCCTCCCCTTGGGGGAGGTTTGGAGAGGTTAAACTTTACCTTTTACGATGTCAAACCTTATGTTTTAGCTTTGTTTTTAATTTATTTTTGCTAAAAAATAAATTAAAAATGGAAGAAAAATAAATTAAAAATCTGACAAAAATAAATTAAAAACCAAGACGAAAGCTAAGCTTTTGAATTACAAAAGGTTAGCTGCGGTCTCCCCAAGCCCCTCCGAATGGAGGGGATGCAGATATTTTTTGTTGGTGCAAGCATATGTGTCTTTATGTCATTATGTCTATAGAATATACTCCAAAAACATACTTCTAACCTTTTAAACTCTATTTTAGCCTTCTCCAAATAAAATATTTAGAAAAAATATTCCCTATCGCTTCAACTATTGAATACTTTGTATTACATTTGCATGTAAAAGGAGATAAAAATGAACACGTCAGTAACTACAGTTAAACAATCGGTTTCCTTCCGTTGGAATTCTGATTTAGTTAAGAGCCTAAAGGAGATGGCAAAGCGACAGAATCGAAGTTTCAGTAATTTCACTGAAACTATTTTGCAGCGTGCTTTAGACTCTTCCAATAAAGTTTATGACGTTCCTAATGCGCAAACTAAAGCAGCTATTGAATAAGCTCGTTCAGGAAAGGAACTGGAAACGTTGGATTTAGATCACTTCGATGAATATGTTAAAAATCTCTGAATATGCAGTTAAAAGAAACCACACAGTTTAAGAGAGATTTGAAAAGGTTTAAGCATGCACGGGATTTGCTTACAGAATTGAATAAGGTTCTAAAATCTTTGAGGGATGATGGGAAAGTTCCTAAGTCTTATTTACCACATTCTCTACATGGAGACTATAAAGATTGTATGGAGTGTCATGTATTAGATGATTTCCTCTTAATATGGATTGACAAAACTAAACCTATCATAAAGCTACTTCGATTAGGTTCACATTCCTGATTATATGGAAATGGCCGAAAGAGATAAATTAATTAATAAACCTAAAAAACCACACACAATGAACCTAAAGCCACTACTTGCCTCATTACTATTGACTATAATCTGCACTACCGCAACGGCACAACAGCAACGTCCTTGGGAGAAATTTCTTGACGAATTGACGGAGTCTGACGACGGAGATATTGAAGTTTCGGAAGAGATGTTCGACGTTCTCAGCGACTTGGAGGACAACCCCATCGACATAAACCACGCAACCCGCGATGAGCTCAGTCGCATTCCCTTTCTCACAGCGCAGCAGATTGAAGACATCGAAGCATACATCTACCAGTACCACGGAATGAAATCCATCGGCGAACTGTCGCTCATCGAGAGTCTCGACCCTATTCGCCGGCAAATGCTACAATACTTTATCACGATACAGAACGATGACGGCAAGGCGAAGTTTCCAAAGCTGAAGGACATAGCAAAGCAAGGACGCAGCGAGGTTTTGGCAACGATGAAGATACCATTCTACACCCGCAAGGGCGACCGCGACGGCTATCTCGGACCGAAATACAGGCATAGCGTCAGATATACGTTCAACGTCGGTAGCTTTATAAAATTCGGATTGCAAGGCTCACAAGATGCTGGTGAGCCTTTCTTTGCAAGTGGCAATGGCAAGGGATACGACTATTACAGCTATTATCTCGTACTTCGCAGGCTCGGACGCATTAAGACCCTCGCCCTCGGACAGTATAAGCTGAGGCTCGGAATGGGACTTGTGATGAACAACGACTTTGGTTTCGGCAAGATGATGACGCTCTCCTCGCTCGGAAGAAGTACCAATAGCGTGCGCGCCCACTCGTCTCGCTCGCAGGCAAACTACATGCAAGGCGCGGCAGCAACGGTCACGTTGACTAAGGGATTGGAGCTGACGGGTTTCTTCTCGTACCGTGGTATCGACGCAACACTCAACGAGGACGGAACAATTGCAACCATTCAGAAGAGCGGTTATCATCGTACCAAGGCGGAAATGGTACGCAAGAACAACGCCCACGAGACTGCCACGGGTGGCAATCTCCACTGGCAGGGCGGCGGTTTCCATGTCGGCGTCACCGGCGTCTATGCCCACCTCGACCGTGAACTGTGCCCCAACACGAAGCAGGAGTACCGCAGATACTATCCCGCAGGCAGCAATTTCTGGAACGCCAGTGTAGATTACGGTTATGTGAACAGCCGTATCTCCTTCAGCGGAGAGACCGCTACGGGCAACAGCCACGGCATTGCCACTATCAATGCCTTGTCGTTTATTGCCTCAAACAGCGTGTCACTGATGCTCCTTCAGCGCTATTACGGTTACAAATACTCGTCGCTCTTCTCACAAAGCTACAGCGATGGCGGTCATATTCAGAACGAAAACGGAATCTATTTCGGCATAACATGGAAGGCATGCGAGAACCTCAACATCATGGCATATACCGATTACGCATACTTTTCGAAGCCCCGCTATCAGGCAATGGAGGCAAGCCACAGTTGGGACAATGCCATTACGGCAACGCTGACACTGAAGAAGTGGACGGTGCTGGGTCGCTACCGCATTCGTATCCGGCAGAAGGACAACTCGAAGAAGACGGGACTGACCGACGACATAACGCAGCGCGGACGCCTGTCGGTTGGCTATGGCGGCGACACTTGGCTGCTCCGCGTGCAGGGCGACGTAGCTTACAACGGCTACAAGGACAACAGCTATGGCTGGATGACGTCCCTCACGGGTGGCTGCAAGGTGTGGCGGCTTCGCCTTGTGGGAACTTTCGGATACTTCGACACCGACGACTACGCCAGCAGGATATACTCCTACGAGCGTGGTCCGTTGTATTCGTTCTCCTTCCCGGCTTACTACGGGCGTGGCATCCGCTATGCGCTGTTCGTACGTGGGGACATAACGAAGGACTTGATGCTTATCTGCAAGTGTGGCATTTCCGACTATTTCGACCGCGACCACATCTCTTCGGGCCTCCAGCAGATTGATGGGAGTTCCCAAACCGACCTTGAGCTCCAGCTCAGGTGGAAGTTTTGAAGAATTAAAAAAAATATTAAAAGCGATAGCAAACATTAATTTTTCACTATCTTTGCACTTCATACGTACTCAAACCAAATATTACCTAAAATCCGCAACTATCATCCAATACACGATTAAGGGTAGATTTATGAGTCGTTAGTAGCAGCTTTCAGTAAAAAGCAACAGCACAACATCAATATGTAGCCACCATCCCCTTACCCCACGA